>Ga0209403_10001935_pt1 | contig 25672 bp, 27 predicted proteins | sample ArcticOcean_MG_C_8_FD_187440 | JGI IMG/M metagenome (GOLD analysis project Ga0209403, IMG submission 187440) | Marine microbial communities from western Arctic Ocean - ArcticOcean_MG_CB11_86 (SPAdes) (version 2) | ecosystem: Environmental > Aquatic > Marine > Oceanic | place: Arctic Ocean... | reverse complement strand
GGTCAAAGCAAGAAAATTGAAAGATCAGGATCCGTCCGCGGTTGCGGAAGGGGAGGCTACGCCGGAAAACCCTGTTCTGCCGGCGACTGAGTAAGCGGCACCAGTTCGGCGCCGGGCGCGTGCGTAAGGTACGCGCCCGGTAATTTTCTTTTGATCAATTGCGTGGGGGGGCAGCGCAAGCCGGTTTCTGCGTCCTAAACCACTGAAAATGCCTGAGGGCCCCTGTCACGGGGCCCTTCTTTGTGTGGCCTAGCCCACGGAAATAAACAGCTGATAGCCGGCAAACCCGGCGCTAATGATGAATCCAGCCCAAGGCAGCCAACGCGGATAAACGGTGATGCCGTCGGCGCTTGGACTGCGTCGTTTGATGACGGTCAGCGCTAAGTTCAGCATGGCAAACACAATCAGGGCGGTCAGAGATGTGGCCTTGGCCGACCGCCGGACGTTTTTTATCGATCAGATTTACGCGCCATCAGAAGGCGCAATCTGTTCTGAATAAAAAGGATGCGCTGAATTGAAATTCAGCGCACCAGGTGGGGGAATTCTGGGGAGAATTTTGAAGAAAATTATCTGAACAGAGCCAGGATGCTTTGCGGTCCGGAGTTGGCGATGGCCAAAGCCTGAACACCCAACTGCTGCTTGATCTGCAAAGACTGCAAGTTGGCGCTTTCCGCCGCCAGATCGGCATCCACCATGTTGCCGAGGCCCGTCTTCAGGATGTCTTGCAGCTTGGAGGTGAAATCGGTCTGAATTTCAACCCGCTTGGCCGACGAACCCAAAGCCGCCAGGGCGTTAGAAACGTTGGTGACGGCGGTGTTGATCAGGATCCGTGCCGCACTGGCGCTGGCCGCATTCGTCAGTGCGGCCGTATGAAGGATTAGGGTGGTGGGATCGAGCTTCTGGGCTGCCAACGTGATCGTACTGCCTTCAACCGTGCTGAGAATGTTCAGGTCGGTGGCGACACTGGTGATCAGGTTGGCGCCGTTGAATTCGGCCGTTTCAACAATGGTGGTCAGCTGGTTCCGGAGCGATGTGAACTCCTGGTTCAGCGCGGTGTAGGAATCGGCGCTCAACCCGGTCTGAGAGGCCTGAACCGCCTTCGCCTTCATCTCGATGAGAAGGTCGGAGATGGCCTTAGCGGCATCGACGGCGACGGTGGCGATCGAGACCCCAAGGCCAAGGTTGGTTTTAACCGCTGACATGCCGGCGATGTTGCCGCGCATGTTCTGAGCAATAGCAAAGGTCGCAGCATCGTCCTTTGGACCATTAACCCGCAGACCGGTGGTAATCCGAAGTTGGGCGGCTTGGAGCTCGTTGTTGGTCTTGGACAGGTTCTGCAGGGCTACCATTGCCCCAGCATTTGTATTGACGGACATCGCCATGACGATTTTCCTTAGCTCTTTGAGATACGTTGCACCCAATTTCGCAAGCCGCGTGCCAAGGGAGAAATCAATCCTAACATCCTGAAATTAAATGAAAGTTATCTACAGATGACGATTCCATAAAATGGGGTCTGTGGGTAATGTTTGCCCAGTGAGAGTCTTTTCCCGGCAGGATGTGCAGCGTTTTTGGCTCATGGGTGCCAATTTCCCGCGTTGCCGCAGAATTTCTGCGCCAGTGGGGTACAATGGTGTCCAAGGCTTGCCGACGAGACGAAATTTTCAGGGCGTCATGACTTTCAGTAGTACGAGCACATTTTCGTTTGGCGCCAGCCAGAACCGTCAAATTGGAATTTGGCTTTTGATATGCGCCGTCATGGTGTTTGCCATGACTGTGCTGGGCGGGATGACCCGTCTGACCCATTCGGGCCTATCTATGGTCACCTGGGAACCGTTGGCGGGGATCTTGCCGCCCCTGTCACCCGAGGCCTGGGTGGAGGAGTTCGAGAACTACAAGCAATTCCCGGAATATCAGAAAATCAACATGGGAATGAGCCTGGCCGGGTTTAAAGCCATTTTCTGGTACGAATTTGCCCACCGGCTGTTGGGCCGCACCGTCGGCCTGGTGTTCGCACTCCCCTTTGCCTATTTCCTGGTGAAGCGCCGTGTAGACCGGCGCCTGGGCCTGCACCTTGGGGCATTATTCGTCCTGGGGGGCCTGCAAGGGGTGCTGGGTTGGTACATGGTTTCAAGCGGCCTGGTGGATCGTCCGGATGTCAGCCAATATCGCCTGACTGCCCATTTGGGTCTGGCCGTTCTTATCTATGGGTACATGATTTGGCTAGCCATGGCGGTTTTACTGCCGTCGGCCCGGCCGTGGGGAGAGCCGCCGCTGGTGGGCTTTCGCGTTGCCACGTTTGCCATCGCGGCATCGGCGTTCATTCTGATTTTGTCTGGCGGATTGGTGGCTGGGCTGGATGCTGGGTTCGCCTACAACACTTATCCGACCATGGATGGGGCGTGGGTGCCGGCAGGCATGCTGACCGATCCGTTCGGCAACATCACCACAGTGCAATTCCTTCACCGGTGGCTGGGGCCGGCCATGGCAATCTTGGTGGTACTGGTGTGGGGCAGAGGATTGTATTTGGCACTGCCCCGTCGGGTGATGGCGGCACACTACTGGTTGATTTTTACTCTCGCGGCCCAGGGCGCTACTGGAATTGGCACACTGCTGTTGGTCGTTCCTGTCCCTTTGGCGTCTGTCCATCAAGCCGGGGCCCTGGTGTTTTTCACTGTGGCGATCGTCGCGGCATTTCTCACAGATCAAGCGCGATATGAGCCGGCCTCCGATATCAAAGTTCTTCCCTAGAACGCGATGAAAGCTGCCTGGCTGTATATGACTGCCGAAACACGCGACGAGGCCCAGGCGATCGGCCGCGCCTTGGTAGAAGAACGCCTAGTGGCCTGCGCCAATATCCTGGGTCCGATGGATTCGGTTTATTGGTGGGACGGCGCGGTGAAATCTGAAACCGAGGTGGCATTCATCGTCAAGACCCGGGCCACCTTGGTCGATAAAGTGGTCGCACGGGTCACTGAGATGCATTCCTATGATTGCCCGTGCATTGTCGCTCTGCCCATAGAGGGCGGCAATCCAGACTATCTGGCGTGGATTGAGGCCCAAACTTCTCAGAGCTGACGAGGCGGATTACGCCGCGGCGTTGTCAAGACCGAGGGTAGAGTCCAATTCATCGAGATGTCGGTAAACTGCTGCGCTGCGCTCAAAAATGCGGTGCAGGGTGGGGGAAAGATCAGGGAACACGTCGCCGCCAATCAACCCATCCACAGAAAGCGTCGAAATAAATTCGACTGAGCTGTCTTCAAAATCATCCCGGGAAATTTCATCCGACCAAAGGGCCTTGTGAAGAAGTGCCTGGGCCACCAGGTTGGTCAACCACCCAGTCATGTACGCCTCATCCAGGTGGGCATTGATCATTTGTTCCGCTGTGAAATTTTTCGGGTACTGGCGGTGGGTAGAAAGGGTGTTGCTGTATTCGGTGACAAGTTCGATGGCTTCTTCGGCGACTGAGTCGACACCAAACGGGTCTTTGGATTTTGTCATGACGGTCTCCCCAAAAAGTAGATACACATATTAGAACTCGGATCTACGTCTGGGCTCGCGGATCATGTGCTTTACAGGAACCCGATTTAATCCCCGACGATGGAGTGAGAAACGTCTTGGGTTCCCACCGCCGCTTCTTGAACGTTTCTGCTTATTTCCGCAGTTGCGTCCCCTTGCTGATCCATAGCCGCATTAATTTCCGAAGCGATGTCGCTCATTTCGGTAATGGTATTGGTGATTCCTTCAATCGCCACAACGGCGCTGCGCGTGGTTTCCTGGATATGTTGGATTTGGGCAGCAATCTCCTTCGTTGCGTCGCCAGTTTAATTGGCAAGGTTTTTGACCTCGGAAGCGACAACGGCGAAGCCTTTACCGGCTTCCCCGGCCCGCGCCGATTCGATTGAAAAGGCTTTCGACACAGCACCTGCGCCGTCGTGGACGGTGACCTCAATTACGCTCATTGGTCCCCCAAATACTGTGCTACTGAAAATCAAATCCGGAGCAGAGCAATGTTTTGTCTCCGTCTCCGAACTAGCGGTTTGTAAATAAGAGGCATTATCAATCGTATGTGGTAATCAACCTTTTCGAAGCATGGTTATCGAGTTTATTGGGCGTTAATAATCCAGATTTCAGGGGTGGAATTTAAAAATACCACATCAATTACCTGTGTGGTTGTATAATACCACCGTATAATCCACTGATTTTATTTGATTTTACATGTTATGCTTCAAAAATTTTGTGGCATACTGCGCGGCGGCCGGGATGGTCCGACCACTGCCCAATTTTTTAAAAACTTAGGCTATCAGTCAGGATTGCTATGAAGACGTACTCCGCGACCCCCTCAGATGTTGACCGCAAATGGTTGCTTATTGATGCCGAAGGTGTGGTGCTGGGGCGCTTGGCTAGCCTTGTTGCCATGCGTTTGCGCGGCAAGCACAAGCCCATGTACACCCCCAACATTGATTGCGGGGACAACGTCGTCATCATTAACGCCGCCAAGGTTCGTTTGACCGGGGAGAAGCGGGCCAACAAGACCTATTTCCGGCACACCGGGTTTCCGGGGGGAATCCGTTCAGCAACTGCTGGCCAGATACTGGACGGGGCCAAACCGGAGCGGGTTTTTGAAAAGGCGGTGGAGCGGATGATTCCGCGCTCTCCCATGGGTCGGCAACAGATGCGCAAGCTAAAGATTTATCCGGGGCCCGATCATCCCCACGATGCCCAGAAGCCTGAAACATTGGATGTGGGATCGCTTAACCCGAAAAACGTCCGTGGCCGCTAGGTCGCAACGAAAAAGGAACGAATGACTATGGCTGGCGACGATAAAAAGGCTGCCGGGGACGAACCCGAAACCAAAGGCACCGAAGAAACATCAGTTGCCGCAGCGAAAGAGGCTGAACCCAAGGCGAAGCCGAAAACTAAACCAAAGGCCAAAGCAGAGGCCAATCCCGCTGCCAAAAAGCTTGTGAAAAAACCTGCGGCAAAAAAGCCAGCGCCCGAGGAAAAGCCGGCGCCCGAGGAAAAGCCGGCGCCCACCGAACGGATGGAAGTTCGGCGCAAGATTTCAGATCTAAAGGATTTGGGCGGGGCGGTTGAATCCGCCACTGCCGCTGCCGAATCGGCACCGGCCGCTGATACTGCGCCTGGCAATGCCGAACCGGGTGAAGCGGTTCTGCGCCAACCCCAACGAGATGCCCAAGGTCGCGCTTATGCCACTGGCCGCCGCAAGGATGCCGTCGCCCGGGTGTGGATCAAACCGGGCCAGGGGCTGATCACTGTTAATGGCAAGAAAAGCGACGAATATTTTGCTCGGCCTGTGCTGCGTATGTTGATCGCCCAGCCCATGGTGGCGTCGAGGCGGGAAACCGAATACGACATTTGGTGCACGGTAAAAGGCGGTGGCCTTTCCGGTCAGGCCGGGGCGGTGCGCCACGGGATCAGCCGGGCACTGGTGAACTATGATCCAGAGCTTCGCGGTGTTTTGAAAGCCGGTGGATTTATGACCCGGGATTCTCGGGTGGTGGAGCGCAAGAAATATGGGCGCGCCAAGGCCCGCCGTAGCTTCCAGTTCTCCAAGCGCTAATCCAAACCTAGCCAACGTCTGGGCGTCAGTCACGCACCCTTGACGGGGGCGGATGAACTCGGCCAAGTGGGGCCGCTACAACCGTTGTCAAAGGGCCGAGACGTGCCAGATCCAAGTTCGAATAAAATTCGCGCAGCCATTCTTGGCGCCAGTGGGTATGTGGGCGCCGAGCTTGTGCGCTTGCTCAGCCGCCATCCCAACGTTGAAATCGTGGTTTTGACGGCGGAACGACGGGCGGGCCGGCCCTTGGCTGCGGTCTACCCCCATTTGGGCGATCTTGGTCTGCCGGATCTACTGAAAATTGATCAGGTGGAATGGGGCGGATTGGACGTGGACGTTGTGTTCTGCGCGCTGCCCCACGGTACCACCCAGTCGGTGGTCGCCGGGCTTCTGCACGCTACCCATCATTCATTGGTGGACGAGTTGGTGGCGGAAACCACCGAAGATGCCATCTCAGCCCTACCTCAATCGGTCAAGGTGGTGGATTTGTCGGCAGATTTTCGTCTCAGGGATATAGAGGTGTACCGGGAATGGTATGGCCATGCCCACCAAGCAGAAGACCTGCAAAAAACCGCGGTGTATGGGCTGACGGAATTTTCCAGGGAGGCCATCGCTGGGGCCTCGTTGATCGCTTGTCCTGGGTGCTATCCCACCACCATATTGTTGCCCCTGGTACCGTTGTTGGAAAAGGCGCTGATCCTGCCCTACGACATTATTGTCGATGCTAAATCCGGGGTGTCCGGGGCAGGGCGGTCGGAAAAAGAAGCCAATCTTTACGCCGAAGTGGCCGAGGGCATGCACGCCTATGGCTTAGGTGGCCATCGTCACGCGCCGGAAATTGATCAGGAGTTGTCCGTGGCCGCGAACGAGCCGGTAACGGTAACGTTTACTCCCCACTTGGCCCCCATGAGCCGGGGGATTTTGGCTACCACGTACGTAAAACTTACCAACGGGGCCACAGCCCGGGATTTGCACGCGGCGTTGGTTGATCGTTTCGAGAGCGAAGCGTTTGTCCGGGTGCTTGATGAGGGCGCCGTGCCTGCGACACGCCATGTGCGCGGCTCGAATTTTTGCCAAATGAATGTGTTCCAGGACCGGGTGCCGGGGCGGGCCATATTGGTGTCGGCCACCGACAATTTGATCAAGGGCGCTTCGGGTCAAGCCATCCAAAATATGAATGTGACATTTGGCTTTGCTGAAACCGCCGGCCTCGAGGCTGGGCCACTCTTTCCATGACCGCGCCATCGGCAAATCAGGGGACGGTTCTGGCCTATGGCGACCAAGTGCCGCGGATTGCTGACGATGTGTTTGTGGCGACCGGAGCTGTGGTCATAGGCGGTACGGAAATTGGTGCAGGGTCCAGCATCTGGTTCAATGCCGTTGTCCGCGGCGATGTAAACGAAATCCGCATAGGTGTCCGCACCAATATTCAAGACGGCACCATCGTGCATGTGACCACCGACGGCCATGGCACCTATATCGGCGATGATGTGACCGTGGGCCACAACGCCATCATTCACGCTTGCACCATCCACGACCGCAGCCTGATCGGAATGGGGGCGTGCCTGTTGGATGGCGTAGTGGTCGAGACGGGGGCAATGGTCGCGGCGGGGGCATTGGTGACCCCGGGCAAAACAATTCCAACCGGGCAACTGTGGGCGGGCAGCCCGGCCAGGTTCATGCGCGACATGAACCTGGCCGGGATTGCGAAAATTGAGGAGTCCGCCCGCCATTACGCCGAACTTGCCCGGGCGTATTTGGAAGGCCCCACGCCGGGGTAACGAATGTGTTACGCATCATTGACGCAAATTGAAGATTGATTGCGGAATTTTCATCCATATGTGTGAAGGCAGCACCGCTCAAAGGGGGCTTTAGTGGGAGTGCTATGGTTTAAGGACTCGAAGTTCCATTCGCGCCATTAGCGTTGGGTCCGCAAGCCTTATTGGCGATTCTCGGACACGCCAGCAGCCTGGAAAATTGGCCGCAGCTTTCCCCCATCGATTTTGTCTGGGCTGCTGGGGGCCATCATCGCCTTCTGGACCAGCGTCTCCACCGCACTTGTCTTAAACGGCCGCGACCGCATCACCTGGGGCCTGATGGCTGCCGCCTCAACCCACCTCCAATCCAGCTCCGTTAACCGTCAAGGCGTGTTGATCGCCCACGGCGCAAACCTTATGGTAAAGCCGAATTTGGCTGGCGCGCTCGCGGCCAACCGTTTGTTGCGGGTGCAAGGGATGCGGACAGCGAATGCCGCAGGAGTTGAGCAGATGAAAAACCGAGCACGCTGGGGCACAACCCCGATGATGATTGCGGGCGCCGCAATCATTTTGTCCGGCTGCAGCTATGTCCCCGACTGGGCAAACCCAGTCCAATGGTATGACGACCTGTTCACCGATGACGGCGCGGCCTTTATCGACGCGTCACGCAAAGCCGGAGAGGGCGGGTTCCCCCCATTTGCTGATGTTTCCGGCGCGCCGCCACCGGCGGCGGTTCCTGCGGAACGCCAAGCTCTTGCAGAAGGATTGGCCGGAGACCGCGAAAACGCTCGGTATTTGGAACAGCAATTGCGCCAGGGTGGGGCGTCAAACGCTGCCGAGGTTGTGGCCGCAGCGCCTAGGGCCGCGCCTGTGGTTGTCCCCGCACCGGTCATCACGCCCGCACCGCAGCCTCCAGCCGTGCCGGTCGAAGTGGTCGAAGTGGTCGAAGTGACACCACTCGCCGCCCCTGCTCCCGCACCCGTTGTTACCGCTCTTGGGGCGGGCGCCGCAGCAGCCCCAGCGCTTGGCGCGGGCGGACTGGTGGATCTCGGCGTGCCCGATATGGCAATGCCCCTGCCGCCGGGCGCCGCTGCTGCCGGGTTGGCAGTCATTGCCGATGCGGCGCCGCTTCCCGATCTTGGGGCAGGCCTGATGCCCTTGTTGCCCGCGGTTCCGCCCGGAGGTGCCGTGGCCCTGGCTGAGCCCATTCCTGCGCCGACGTTAAATCCGCAGCTTCCGCCAGCCCCGGCCCCCGCTCCGGCTTTGGCGAACGCTGCGCCTGCCTTGGTTCCGGCGATTCCGCCCGTTCCGGCGATGCCCCAAATTGCGGCTGGTACTCCGCCGCCGGCGGCAGCATTCGTTGGCCCGCAGCTTCCCGTGCCGACGCCGCAACAAGTGGCACAGGTGTTGCCCTCGGCAGTTGCCGCCGGCCAAAACACCTTGAGCGCAACGTTTGCCCAGATGCTCCAGCAGTCACAGGCGACTACTTTCATCGTACCGGCAGTGGCTGGGTTGCCGGCTCCTCCTGGTCGGCCGATTGCCGCACCGGTGTTTGCTCCAGCTGGAGAGGTGGCCCAACTTGACACACCCGTGGCCCCTTTGGGCGGCTTTGGACCAGCCCCGGTCTTCGCCGCCGCGCCGACCCTAGTGATGTTCAGCCATGATTCGGCGACGCTTTCGTCCGTAGCACGAACCCAGATCAAGGCCATTGCAGATGCCTACAAGGCGAACGGCGGTACCATCCGCGTCGTCGGTCATGCGTCTCAGCGCACAAAGGAAATGGCGTTCGATGTGCATCTGCGGGTGAACTTCCGGGTTTCCGGCAATCGCGCAGGGGCAGTGGCAGTCGAACTGATGCGCATGGGTGTGGATCCGGCGGCGTTGATTATCGATGCCGTGGGCGACGCTCAACCCATGTACCTGGAAGCGATGCCGTCGGGGGAAGCCAAGAACCGACGGGTCGAAATTTTCGTACAAGCCTGACCTCGAATGCCCCGCGCAATTTGCGGGGGCACTGGGCGACAGAAAGCGCGCCATGGATTTTCACCGTATCAGGCAGCTTCCCCCTTACGTGTTTGCTGAGGTCAATCAACTCAAAGCATTGGCGCGGGCAGCCGGGGAAGACATCATCGATTTCGGCATGGGAAACCCCGATTCCGGCACCCCTGCTCACATCGTCGAAAAACTGATCGAATCGGCTCAGGACCCCCGCGCCCACCGATATTCGACGTCCCGTGGAATCCCCGGGCTGCGCCGGGCGGTCGCCGCCTATTACGATCGCCGCTTTGGGGTGGAGATCGACCCGGAGTCCGAGACCGTTGTTACCTTGGGATCAAAGGAAGGCCTGGCCAATTTGGCGTCAGCCATCACCGCACCTGGGGACATTATTTTGGTTCCCAATCCCAGCTATCCGATCCACCCATATGGTTTCATCATCGCCGGGGCGGAAATCCAACATGTTCCCCAAGGGCCCGGTCGGGATTTCTTGGCCGATTTCAAGCGCGCCGTCGAAACCAGCGACCGCCCACCGGTCGCGGTTGTCTTGAATTATCCGTCAAATCCCACGGCCATGGTGGTTGATCTGGATTTCTATGGGGAGATGGTTGAGTTCTGCCGTGCCAAACAGGTCCTCATCCTCTCGGATTTGGCTTATTCCGAAATCTATTTCGACTCCCCGCCGCCGTCGATTTTGCAGATACCAGGCGCCCGGGAAATAGCCGTCGAATTCACGTCTCTCAGCAAAACATATTCAATGCCCGGATGGCGCATTGGTTTTGCTACCGGTAACAAAGAACTTATTTATGCTTTGGCGCGGATCAAATCGTATTTGGATTACGGTGCCTTCACGCCCATTCAGGTGGCGGCATCAGCGGCCTTGAACGGGCCTCAACAGTGCGTCGACGAAATCCGCGCGCTGTACAAACAACGCCGGGATGTCTTGGTCCAATCCATGGCGTCGGCCGGATGGGAGATCCCCAGCCCACCGGCATCGATGTTTGCCTGGGCACCGATCCCAGAAGAATTCGTCCAGGCAGGTTCAATGGAGTTCTCAAAGATGTTGCTGACCCACGCCCAGGTAGCCGTGTCCCCGGGAATTGGCTTTGGCGAGCATGGCGAGGGATACGTGCGTATCGCCTTGGTGGAGAACGAACAACGCATTCGTCAGGCGGCGCGGTCGGTTCGCAAATTCATGGCCTCGCCTCCGGCGGCGTTTGACCCAAAACATGCGGTGGCGTCTTGAACGATCCCTTGAAGGTTAGCATCGTCGGGCTGGGTACAGTCGGCGGCGGTGTTGTAAAAATCTTGGCAGAACATGCTGACTTGTTGGCCAAGCGATGCGGACGTGCCATTGAACTTGCCGGTGTTTCCGCCTTGGAAATGCCCTACGATCTGAAAGACATGTTGGCCGGTGTACCTTGGCACGACAACGCTTTGGACATGGCAAAGGCCGAAGGCATCGACGTTGTGGTGGAATTGATTGGCGGCTCCGACGGCATTGCCAAATCCGTCGTTGAAACTGCCCTGGGCGCGGGCAAGTCCGTTGTCACCGCCAACAAGGCATTGATAGCCCATCATGGCTTGGAAATGGCCAAGACCGCAGAAGCCAATGGCGGCGTGTTAGCGTTCGAGGCCGCCGTGGCCGGCGGCATTCCAATTCTGAAGGCAATCCGCGAAAGCCTGGCGGCCAACCAATTGCACACGGTCTACGGAATTCTGAACGGCACCTGCAATTATATCCTGACGAAAATGGAACAAACCGGCCAGGATTTTGCCGATGTTTTGGCGGAGGCCCAAGATTTGGGATATGCCGAAGCCGATCCAAGTTTTGATGTGGACGGGATCGATTCCGCCCACAAACTGGCGATCCTCACTAGCCTGTCGTTTGGCTGCCCAATCAATTTCGATCAGGTCTATGTCGAAGGTATCCGCACCATTACGGCCATGGACATTGGCTTCGCATCAGAGTTGGGATATCGCATCAAGTTGCTGGCGATTACCAAACGCACCAACGGCGGCGTGCTTCAGCGCGTTCACCCCTGCATGATCAAATTGGATTCGCCCATCGCCAGAGTTCACGGCGTCATCAATGCGGTGGTGGCCGAAGGTGATTTCGTTGGCCGCACCGTGTACGAAGGGGCGGGCGCGGGCGAGAGGCCCACCGCATCCGCCGTGGTTGCTGATTTGGTGGACATTGCCCGAGGCATTTCCGCGCCAGCATTTTCTGTGCCCGTGGCCGACCTGACCGGCCTGCCGGATCAACCAATGGAGTCCCATCGGGGCGCCTTTTACTTGCGCTTGATGGTCGTTGACGAATCCGGTGTGCTGGCGAAAGTTTCTGAATTATTGCGGGACGAAGACGTGAGCATCGAAACCGTATTGCAACGAGGCCGCGATCCGGGGGAAACCGTGCCGCTGATTTTAGTCACCCATGAAGCCGAAAAAACCTCCATGGCTCGGGTCCGCGCAAAGCTGAGATCCATGGCCGAAGTGATGGAAGACCCCGCTTTAATCCGTATCGAGCCACTGTAGGGGTAAGGCAATGGTCGATGTCGTTCTAAGCCGCTCTCTCAGCATGGACGTCGTGCGCGTCACCGAAGCGGCGGCCATCGCGGCGGCCCGGTGGTCGGGAAGCGGCGACGAATTAGCAGCGGATCAAGCGGCGGTAAATGCCGCCCGTGACGCCCTGAACGGACTGGCCATCGACGGCACTGTGGTGATCGGCGAAGGCCCCAAAGGCCTGGCTGAAGAATTGTACTTGGGCGAGACGTTGGGTGCCGGCGGACCCAAAGTTTCCATCGCTATCGATGCCCTGGAATGCGACACCCTGGCGGCCCGCAGCGGACCCGATGCCATGTCGGTCATGGCTCTGGCGGAACCCGGTGGGCTAGCGGCCTTGCCCAATGTCTACATGAACAAAGTCGCGGTTGGCCCATTGATTCCTGAAGACGCCATCGATCTGGATGCCGAGCCCGGGGAAAATATCGCCGCCGTCGCCAAAGCCTTGGGGCGGCCAACCACCGCCGTCACCGCCTGTATTTTGGATCGCCCGCGCCATGGGGATTTGCTTGCTTCTGTTCGTGCAACGGGGGCACGAGTGCGACTGATTCCCGAAGGTGACATCGCCGGGGTCATCGCGGTGGCGCTGGTGGACTCTGGTGTGGATTTATTTCTGGGAACTGGTGGCGCTGCTGAAGGCGTTTTGGCGGCTGCGGCTTTGCGGTCGTTGGGTGGCCATATCGAGGGCCGCTTGGTGCTGCGGGATGATGGGGACCGGGCCTTGGCCGCCGCCGCCGGGATTAATGACCCTCGCCAAAAGTACGGAACCATGGAGATGGCCGGGGGCGATGTGATTTTCTCGGCCACTGGCGTCACACCGGGGCCTCTGGTCGAAGAGGTGCGCCACGAGGGCGGGGCGGTGACCACCCATTCCGTGGTGATGCGATCGGCCACCGGAACCGTGCGCTGGATCCGCGCCAACCACCGGCCGACCGACGAACCCCAATCCTCGTGAGCCCACCGGCTCAAGAGCGATCCAACCCAGCGCCGAAAAAAGCGCCCGCCATGTTGGGAGTGGAGCGATCCGCCACGGGCCGCCGCTGGGTGCCGCGAGATTTTGACGACCGCACGGCGCTTGCCCTGGCCCAGCGATTGGGTTTGTCCGAGGCCTTGGGGCGGGTGCTGGCTGCCCGCGGTGTAGACCTTGATACCGCCGATGAGTATTTAACGCCCACTTTGCGATCGGCGCTGCCCGATCCCTCGGTTTTTCAGGATATGGATGTGGCCGCCGACCGCTTGGTGGCTGCCATTAAATCGGCGGAGCCTGTCGCCATTTTTGGCGATTACGATGTGGACGGGGCCACTTCTGCCGCCCTGCTTTCCCGGTTGTTCCGTGCCGTTGGCGGCGTGGTGCGCACTTATATTCCCGACCGAATCACCGAAGGGTACGGCCCCAACGGCCCGGCGATGCAGCAGCTGGCCAAAGACGGCGCCAAGGTGGTGGTCACAGTGGATTGTGGGATCAGCGCCTTCGAAGCCTTGGAAGTGGCGGCAGGCGCTGGCCTTGACGTGATTGTGGTCGATCACCACGCGGCAGAGGCAAAGCTCCCCCAGGCCTTGGCGGTCATCAATCCCAACCGCTTGGATGAAAGCGGCGAATTCGGTGCCCTGGCGGCGGTGGGCGTGGCTTTCCTGCTGGCGGTGGCGGTCAATCGGGCTTTGCGTCGGGCCGATTGGTACACCAGCGGTCGCCCTGAACCGGATTTGCTGGAATGGTTAGATCTGGTCGCTCTGGGCACGGTGTGCGATGTGGTGCCCTTGGTCGGCCTGAACCGTGCGCTGGTGATCCAAGGCCTGAAAGTCATGGCCGGTCGCCGAAATCTCGGTATCAAAGCTCTGGCCGATGCGGCTGGGATGTCCGAACCACCGGGGACCTATCATGCCGGATTCGTCTTGGGGCCACGGGTCAACGCCGGGGGCCGGGTAGGGCGCTCGGACCTTGGCGCCCGGTTGTTGGCCACCAGCGATCCGGTGGAAGCCGCCAAATTGGCTGCCGAACTGGACACCCACAATGCCGAGCGCAAAGCCATCGAAGCCGGGGTTCTGGAGGCCGCCCAAGCCATGGTGGGGAAAGAAGATCCGGGCCCGGTGGTAATTGTCGCCGGGCGCGATTGGCATCCCGGCGTCATCGGCATAGTCGCCGCGCGCCTAAAGGAGCAATGGCGGCGTCCTGCCGTCGTCATCGCCTTGAATGACGGCATCGGCAAGGGATCTGCCAGATCAGTGCGTGGGGTCGATCTGGGGGCTGCCGTCATCGCTTCCCGCCAGGCCGGGCTGCTAGTCAACGGCGGTGGCCACCCAATGGCTGCGGGACTGACGGTGACAGAGGATCAATTAGAGGCTCTGAAGACCTTTTTGGCCGACCATATAGGCCCTCAGATGGCCCAGGTTGCCGACGCCCACGACCTGTCGTTGGATGGGGTGGTGACGTCAGGGGCGGCAAACATGGAATTTTTGACAAATTTGGAGCGCGCTGGGCCATTTGGATCGGGCAATCCAGAGCCGAGATTTGCGGTGACCAGCGCCAAAATCGTCCGCCCCAGCGTTGTTGGCAATGGCCATGTGAGGATGATCCTTGGAGGCGGTCGGGGCAGCGGCGCCAGCGGTCTGATCGCCATTGCCTTCCGCGCCGCCGATGGACCATTGGGGAAGGTGCTGCTATCGGCTCGGGGTGTGCCGGTCCACGTGGCCGGAAATTTGCGCGCCAATCATTGGCAGGGCACCACAAAACCCCAATTGATCGTTCAGGACGCGGCGGTGGCGATGCCCGGGGCGGAGAGCAATAGGGCGTAATCGTCAAGAAACCGGCGGGGGATCACCGAGATGCCTTGTTTGCGGCCCCGGTCCGCGTTATATCCCGGCCCTACGCTCCCTTCGTCTATCGGCTAGGACGCCAGGTTTTCAACCTGGAAAGAGGGGTTCAACTCCCCTAGGGAGCGCCAATTTTTCAAAAAATAAATGCGATGGGTAGGCTTCTTAATCCAAAATGCCAGAAATGATCAGCTCCCGCGCAGCTTGTCCCGGACCTTTTGCCGGTTCATCAGCTTGTGCTGAACGGCCTCGGGAAAGTCGGTCAACAGAATAACGTTGTTGTCCACCAGGACGTTGACCAGGTCCTCCAGAATACGCAGCAGGTCGGCATCGGAGTCCAAGGTTTTGGCGCAGGATTCGTCTGAAGCGCCGCCGGTGACGATGTGGGGGGGTAAGCGATCATGGGGCTTGTGGTGTGGGGATTGGTGCTGGTGGTGGTGGTTTATGTGGCCACCGGTGCCGTCATGGCCATGTTCCAACGACGCTATCAATACTTTCCTGGGGGCGAACGGCGTACCCCTGAACAGGCTGGCGTGGCGGAAATGTACCCGAGTTTTGCCAGCACTGGCGATGGCTTGGATCTGGAAGGCTGGTACGCCCCGGCAACTGACCCCACCAATCTGACTGTCGTCTACTTTCACGGCAATGCTGGCAATGTTTCGGTGCGCGGCCCTCATATGCGAGCGTTGTTGGATGCGGGCCTTGGGGTCTATCTGACGGGATATCGGGGATATGCGAGTAATCCCGGTAGCCCCTCAGAGGAAGGATTTTATTTGGACGCCCGCGCCGCCCTGAATTTTGTCGCCGACAAAGGCGTGGCGCCCAATAAAACCGTGTTGTTCGGCGAATCAATGGGCACGGGTGTGGCGGTACAAATGGCGATCGAACGGGACGTGGCGGCGGTGATCCTGAACGCGCCGTTTACATCCATGCCTGACGTGGCCGCAATCAAATATTGGATGTACCCAGTGCGCACCACAATGTGGGATCGATACGATTCCCTGTCCAAAATCGCCGGGATCAACGCCCCTCTGATGGTGATGCACGGCACCGCCGACCAGACCATTCCGGTCGAAATGTCGCACACGTTGTTGGCTGCTGCGGTCGAGCCAAAAGTAGGGCTGTTCGTTGATGGCGCCGGCCACGAAATTTTCGCCGGGCGATGTGCTCCGGAAATCTTGGCGTTTCTAGTCGAGCACGTAAGGGGTTAGCTGGGAATTAGGATCCGGACTTGGCCGTGGCCAGTGCCTCGATCAAGGCATCGAAAGGCAACAGCACACATTGGTGGCGGCTTTTGTGGGGGGCCACCGGCTCAAAAGCGGATACGTCCTCGGTCCAGGGTTCGGGGGTTTCATTGGCGCCACCATTTAACATGCTGTGGATGCGTCCATGCACCCGTTGGACGTCTTCGGCCCTCTGCCCCACCGCGTGTTCGCCGATGGTGCTGGCACTGGCTTGGCACAGTACGCATCCCCGGACTTTGTGCCCGACATCGGTGATGACCCCGTCAGCCATGGTTATGTCCATGGTCACCCGGTCGCCGCATAATGGGTTGTCTACAGTGGCGGTGGCGGCGGGAGTCTCCAGGCCACCCGCGCCTTTCGACGTGGCGGCCATGCGCATGACCGCCTTGTGGTACAGGGCGTCGTTCATGGAAGCCGTATCCTTTTTACTGAACGCCCAAGCGGGCGAAGGCGTCTTCTACCCCTGCGAGCAAGGCGTCCACATCGCTGTCATCGCTGTAGGGCCCAAGGCTGGCGCGGCTTGTGCCCGCCAAATCCATGGCATCCATGAACACCTGGGCGCAGTGATGGCCGCCCCGTAGAGCCACACCGTGGCCGTCCAAAATTTGGCAGATGTCGTGGGGATGGGCCCCGTCGATTTCAAACGAAATCACTGGATAGCGTTCCTGTAACCCTTGGGGACCAACGACTTTAATCCGGCCGTTGCTCCCGTTTAGGTCGGCGATGCCGTTCAACACGCGCTCGGTCAGGCGGTTCAGGTGGGTGGTCACCGCCTCGTGGTCCAGGGTGCCGATCCAATCGATCGCTGCCCCCATGCCCACCACCTGGGTGATGGGTGGTGTGCCAGCTTCGAACCGCGCCGGGGGATCGGCGAAGGTGGTCACGTCCTTGGTCACTGAGCGGATCATTTCGCCGCCCCCCAAAAACGGTGGCATGTCTGCCAGCAGTTCGGCCCGGCCCCACAACACCCCGGCCCCGGAAGGCCCAAACATTTTGTGGGACGACATCGCGTAGAAATCCACACCCAGGGCCGCCACATTCACCGGTCCGTGGGGTGCCCGTTGGGCCCCGTCCAGAAAAACCTTGGCACCCACGGCTCCTGCGGCGGCAACGATGGCGGACACGTTTGTCACCGCGCCGGTAACGTTGGACACATGGGTGACGGCGATCAATTTGCATTTGTCGGTGACCGTCGCCTCCAGGGTTTCCAGATCCAGGCGGCCATCACTGGTGACCGGCAGGTACTTCAGAATGATCCCGGACCGGTCCCGCAGCATTTGCCAAGGCACCATGTTGGAGTGGTGCTCCAATTCCGACACCACCACCTCGTCGCCAGCCTTCAGGCTTTGGCCGAACGCATGGGCCACCAAATTTATGGCGGCGGTGGTCCCCGAAGTGAACACGACCTCCGAGGGACTGGCGTTCAAAAAGCCTGCGACTTTTTCCCGGGCGCCCCCATAGGCCTCTGTGGCGCGCTCCGCCATGAAATGCACGCCGCGTTTGATGTTACCGCGGGCGCTGGCGTCATGGGTGCGGACAGCGTCCAACACCGCGTTGGGCATTTGCGCCGTGGCGGCGCTGTCCAAATAGTGCAGGGCGGTTCCGCCGGTGGCCGGAACCTCAAAAATCGGGAACTGCCTACGGATCGCGGCAGAATCAAAAGTCACTCGCCACTGCCTCCCGCTTTCGCAGCAGTTGGCATTTCGGCCCCGGCGGCAGTCAATGCCTCTGGCGTATCCAAATCGATAATCACCGCGTCGTCGGTCATGGGCACTTCGCACACGGCGTCGCTGTACTCGCCAATCATGTGCTTGGCCCCAACGTCGCCTGCCATGTGTTCCATTTCCGAAAAATACTGGCTACCCCACAAGATCGGATTGCCGCGTTTGCCATTGAACACCGGCACACAGATCGATCGACCCTCGGTGGGATCGTAGGCGGAAATCAGCTTGCCTAAAACTTTGGCATCGACCCCGGGCATGTCTCCTAAGCATACCAAGGCCCCATCGGCGTCGGCGGCGGTTTTGATCAGGGCGTGCATGCCTTGGCGTAACGAGGTGCTGAGCCCGTCGGCATAGTTGGGATTGTGGGTGAACGTGACGTTGCGCCCGGCCAAGGCTTCGCGCACCCGGTCTGCTTCGTGGCCGGTGACCACCACCACGGGTCCCGCCGCCGAAGCCAACACCGCGTCCACCACGGTTGCCACCATTGGCTTGCCATTGAATGTGGCCAGCAATTTGTTGGTGGGTCCGGTGCGCCTGCTTTGGCCACCCGCCAGCACCACGGCGGCAATCTGGGCTTCTTTTGGCGCCTGTTCGCGGGGTTGAGGCCGGGTGCTGATATCGGTCAACAAGCCGCCGGTGCCCATGGCAGCCACATCCCGGGCCGAGATCGGCACTTGGGCCAACATGCGCGCCAGCACCCAATCAAAGCCGTTGAATCGTGGGGACCGAGCGCAGCCGGGGGCGCCCACCACCGGCACATCCCCATGGTGGGCCAACAGCAACAGATTTCCCGGATCAACGGGCATGCCGAACCGGTCGATGGCGCCACCGGCGGCCTCGATGCCAGCGGGCACAACATCGTGGCGATCAACGATGGCCGATGCGCCGATGACGATGATCGGCTTGCAGCCGCGATCCACCAAGTCGTTAACTGCCGCCGCCACAGCCTCGGGAGTGTGGTGGCCGCGAATTTCGGCCTCTAAATGTGCGCCGTATCCTTCGACCCGGGCGGCAATTGTCAGCGTGGTTTTGTCCAAAACCCGGGTTTTGATGCTGCTGGTTTCAGTCATCACCAACCCCACAGGCATATCCTGGAACGCTGCGACCCGGATCAGCGGCACCCCGGCGCCCGCCGCGGCCTCGGTTGCTTCGCGAACCGCGTCGCCGGGGGCCGAAAACGGGATGACCTTAATGGTGGCCAATATTTGCTGGGGCCGTACGACGGAAAACGGCGCCACCGTGGCGATGGTCAGGGATTCATCCGTGGTATTCACCTGATCAACCCGGTCGGGGTCGAACACCGCGATCCCGTGGAAATCGGAAATCAGATTTGCCCGGCCGGTGAAGGCTTCCGCCGTGCGCACTCCTGCACCCGTTGCGGCACTGGCCAAGGTACTTGCAGCTTCGTCTTCGTGAATATCGCCGGGTTGCAGTCTTGCCCCCGAAACGTGGGTGATGCCTGCCTCGGCAAGCTGTTCTAGGTCGGCTTCGGACAACATCCGACCTTTTTTGAATTTGGTGTCGGCGACCCGGGTGCTGTGCCCCAGAATCAGTCCGGCTGCGCTGGCCACAGGGAATCGATCAAAGATCATGGTGTCCTAGGTCCTCGAGTGGCGAAGTACGTCGGTAATTTGGGCCAAAATGGCCACGGCGATTTCGGCAGGCGAGGTGGCGCCGATGGAAAGTCCTACGGGGCCGAGTATGCGGCCGATGGTATCTTCGTCAAATCCTGCCTCGGTCAACCGTTCGACCCTGGTGCCGTGGGTTTTCTTGCTGCCTAACGATCCGATGTAAAAGGCGTCGGATCGCAAGGCCACATGCAGTGCTGGATCGTCGAGCTTTGGATCGTGGGTTAATGTGACCACGGCGGTGCGTAAATTGGGGGCTAGATCCTCCAACGCTTCATCGGGCCAATCGGTGCGAACCTCGACACCCGGGAACCGTGCCGCGCTGGCGAAGGCTCTGCGCGGATCCACCACCACTACTTCGTATCCTGCCAAGGCCGCCATGCGCGCCAGTGGTTGGGAGATGTGCACAGCGCCGATCAAGATCATCCGTAGGGGCGGGTTGAAAACATGCAGAAAAACCGGCCCGTTCGGTGTCTCCACCGTGCGGGATTTGTCCGCATGGATGGCTGCCGCTGCCTCTATCGCTAAATCAGATTTTTCATCCCCATCAATTGGATACAGGATACTCTCATCACCTGACATTAAGTTTGTGGCCAGGACAACGGGACGTCGCGCAGCGCGATCGTCCAGGATCTGACTAAGGGTCGTTTGTTGCATGAAATGGCTGCCTCGGGGTTTAGTCCAAACGTTCCACAAACACTTGGACTTTGCCGCCGCACGCCAGGCTCATTTCCCACGCTTGGGCATCGGTCACGCCGAAATCCAGCAGCCTTGGCACGCCATCTTCCATGACTTCCATGGCCTGGGTCACCACGGCACCCTCGATGCACCCACCGGATACCGAGCCGACCATCAAGCCGTCGCTGTCCACCGCCAATTGGCTGCCCACTGGCCGGGGGCTCGAACCCCAGGTGGTGACCACGGTGGCCACCGCCACCTTTTTGCCTGCCGTGCGCCAGCCGTGGGCGTCTGCCAGCACATCTTCGACGTTTGCATCTACTTGCTCGTTCATAGCCTCTTAACCCTGAAGGATGACCCTGAAGCGCCTATAATAGCGCTCTTCGCAAATTGTTAAAATTGCTGAGAAAGCGGAAAGTTGATGGTTCCTGCGGTTCGGTCAACCCTGGATGTGGCGTTGTGGATGCATTTTCGCGCTGATTCGGCGGGGGAGGCCTTGCCCACGCCTAAGCTTCAACGGCTGTTATACCTGAGCCAAGCCCATTTTGCGGGGGAGAACAGGGGCGGAAAGCTTATGCCCGCTACGTTTTTGGCCACAGAAGGCGGCCCCATGGAGCCCAACATTTTTCAGCTGTTCGAGCTGGGGACACCGGCCAATGTAGTGGCCGATCCGCCAGCCCGTGTCGAAGATTTCTTGATGGGCCTGTGGGAGAAATACCGGAACAAGGCTCCGGACGCCCTGTTGGATATTATTCGCGGGGACGCCGCCTTTGCCTTGGCTTTCAAGAAAGGGCCATTGTCGGAAATTACCTTGGATATGATGACCGCAGCTTACGGCGGCGGCACGGGCCAAGAGGTGAAGGGCATGCCCAAGGCCGACGCCGACCGGGTCTATTGGACCAGCTCTGGCAAGGCCGCGACAAAATGGATCCCCGGGCAAAAGCGGCCAAAGACCTAAATCAGTAGGGCTCCACCTCGCCGCTGAGGGTAGCACCCGGGGTAAACCAGATAAAATTGTACGGCAGCGTGGGGGTGCGGAAAAACACCGCATAATTCCCAGGCGTATCAAAATCTGCAGCCACTTTAACGAATGCCAGCGCCGCCACCTGGGCGTCGGGCTGCATGTGGCCTAATACCTAAGGCACAGTCCGGTCGGTGCGGGTGTGGCCAGACCCGGCGATCAAAATCGACCGGCCCGCTTGGATCAGGGCCGTCTCCTAACTGCCGTTACTCAAAAAACAAACTAATGAAATCAAACAATTAGACACGCTGTCGCACGGAAAATTTTCCCGCCAATTCCCACATGGTAATATGCCAGCCGTGCCGTTTCCAGCGTCACGGAAAACAACAGGCCGAGCGAAATTGTGCATGGTTAGGATTGGTTGTGATTTGCTAAAAAAGGTGCAACAGTTTGGGCTGCCGGATTGTGTTGTGCAGTGTTTAGGGGGGTAAAGGCCCTAGAAAATATGGCCGAATTGAAGGAAATCTCCGCGGAGGCAGGCCAAGAAACATATAATATTGTTGGGCGCGTAAAGTGGTTTAACGCTGTTAAAGGTTATGGATTTATAACCCCTGACGGCCAGCCGGGGGACGTATTCGTACACCACTCGGCTTTGCGTCAAGCTGGCCACGAAGTGGTTGAACAGGGCACGACGATAACGTGTGAAGCCGTGCGCGGTCCAAAAGGGCTGCAAGCGGTCCGTGTTGTGTCTGTGGACGTCAGCACATCGCTGCCGGTGGAAGAGCGCGACACCCGCACGCCAGACGATTTTCCGTCGGTCGAGGCCGAAGGCGATTTTTTTGATGCCACCACCAAATGGTTCAATGTAGAAAAGGGCTATGGGTTCGTCACCCGCGGCGAAGGGACTGCTGATGTATTCGTCCACATCAAGGCGTTGCGCCCAGTGGGGATCGAAGAGCTTCTGCCGGGGCAATCATTAAGGGTCCGGGTTGGCAATGGCCCCAAGGGCCCTCAAGTGGCCGAAATTGAAATCGACGGGGCGGTTGCTTAAGGCGGTCAGGGCAGTTCCACCGCATAAGCATCGACACCTAGGACCTCGGGGATCAGTCCCCGGGTCGCCATAAATTCTCCAAATCTAATGTAGCGTCCGTGATCCAGAGCACTTGGGCGTAAGGCGAATCGCGGCAGGGTATCGGCCCATGCCCGACGGTTCAATTCGTCGTCCAGCTCGGGGCGATCGGCAATGAAGGCTTGCCACCCCTGGTCCGGGTGATTGACCATGAACTGCACGGCGCGCTCCAATGCCATCACGAATTTTGCCAAGCGCGGATCATCCAAGCGGTCGGCGTTGGCCACCAGAATCAATTCGTCGTACGCGGGCACGCCTTCTTCTTCCACATAAAATGCGTGGCCCGGGCGACCGACAATGTCCATCTGATTCAGTTCGAAATTGCGGAATGCGCCGATGACCGCGTCCACTTTGCCAGAGATCAGAGCCGGGGACAGGGAGAAATTGACGTTGACCAACTCCACGTCGTCGAGGTCAAGACCGTGGCGTTCCAGCATCGCCCCCAACAGCGCGTCCTCGAACCCCCCAACTGAAAACCCGATTTTGCCGCCGTCCAAATCGGCGATGGATTTAATGGGCCCGTCGCGTAAAACCACCAACGAATTCAGCGGCGTGGCAATCAACGTTGCTACCCGTCGCAAAGGCAGTCCCTCGGCCACAGCCATATACAATTGCGGCTGATAAGTAATCGCCAGATCGGCCCGACCGGCCGCCACCAGCTTTGGCGGGTCGTTGGGGTCGGCGGGCGCGATGATTTCCACTGTCAATCCAGCGTCCGAGAAATAGCCCAGGTGTTCGGCGACAAAAATTGGTCCGTGGTCCGGGTTAACAAACCAGTCGAGGATCACCGTCAACGTTTCCTGGGCGATCACCGGGGTGGTCCCCAGCACGGCGAACGCCATTAACGCGGCGCACAATTTATGGTACATCTTATTCTCCTGAGCTTTGACGATCGCTGGGGGCAGTTTCGATTTGCCAAGGGATCAACCGCCGTAATCCCCAATCGACCGAAAAATATGTCGCTAACGCCAGCACTGCCAGTGTGGCCAAGGCTGCGAACATCAAATCGGTTTGCATGCGGCCGTTTGCGTGTAGCATGACATAGCCAAGCCCAGCACCAGACCCCACCCATTCACCGACAACCGCACCGATGGGGGCGACGGCGGCTCCCACCCGCAGTCCCGATGCCAGGCCGGGCAACGCGGCGGGAATTCTGATGTGCCACAACACTGCAAAGGGTCGCCTGCCTCCAGTCATGGTTTGCGCCAGGTCCAGCCAGTCGGGCTCAGTACGGCGCAGGCCGTCCAGAAATGCGGTGGCCACCGGGAAATAAATGATCAACGCGGCCATGGTGACCTTGGATGCCATGCCGTAGCCCAGCCACAGCACCAGCAACGGTGCCAGCGCAAATACCGGTACGGCCTGGCTCACCACTAATGCCGGCATCAGCCAGCGGCGGGCCGGGGCAAAGGAAATGATCGCCAAAGCGCTAATCACACCGACCCCCGTGCCCAGTCCCAGGCCAAGCAGAATTTCGGCACCGGTGATGGCGGCGTGCTCGGTCAAATATCCGATGTTGTCAAACCAAGTGGTCGCCACAGCCCAAGGTCCGGGCAACATGAAAGGGGCAACCCCAGACACCCAAACAAATATCTGCCACGCCGCCACCACGCCGGCGATGGTCACGAACCCGCGTCCCAATGCGTTCATGGCAGCGCCACCCCAAGTTTGCGGAGCAAGGTCTGGTGGAGTTTGGTCACCACCGGGTCGGCCAAATCCCGGGGGCCCGACCCAGCTGGGTAAAGCCCGTCGTCCAAAGTTGCGGGGGAGCCCGACAGAACATGGATGCACTGGCCCAATCGTGCTGCCTCCATGGGGTCATGAGTCACCATGATGACGGTGCAGCCGGCAAGCAGACGGGCGCTCAATTCCTGAAGCTTCATTCGGGTGAGAGCATCCACGGCGGAAAATGGCTCATCCATCAGCACCACGGGTCGGTCTTCCATCAGGGTGCGGGCCAGGGCCACCCGTTGGCGCATCCCCCCGGAAAGCTGATTGGGCAGCTTGTGGAGCTGGTCTGACAATCCGACCTGGGCCATCAATACGGCCGCGCGTTCACTGTCGTGGGGTTGCCCGCGCAGACGCGCCCCAACCATGACGTTGTCCAGTGCCCCCAGCCACGGCAACAACAAATCGCGCTGGTCCATGTAGGCGATGCGGCCGCTCAAGGGTTTTCCGTCCGAGGCCACGACGGTGCCCTGGAAAATTGGCACAAGCCCCGCAATCATCCGCAACAGGCTGGATTTGCCGACGCCGCTGGATCCCAAAATGCAGGTAAACGAGCCCGGAGCACAGTCAAGGGCGAAGTCGGCGAACACTGGCGTGCCGCCAAATGCCAATTGCCCCCCGGACACGCGGACGCCCAGGCCACTGGCGCGGGGCCTGGCACTGGGATTGGCGGTGGGGTCAAGCATAGGCACTATCCCTACGCCGGTATGATCCGGATCAGGTGTAGGGGTCGCCCCGCGCAAATCGACAGAGGCCTCTCAGCCGCCCAATGCGGCTCCCCCTAGTGGTGCGTTGACTATAGCAGGCGGTTTTGACCCGGCAAGGGATCTCCGCGTTTCCCCGACCCACAGCATGGGATAAACAAGGCAAATGATCGGTTCTGAAAATTCGCCAATATCTGGGCACCGGGTTTGGCCGCGAACTTTGGGCGCTGTGGTTTTAGCGCTGGCCTTGACCGCATGGCGGCAGCCCAAGGGTTGGACACTGCGATTGAAAGTCTGACCGATCTTGGGGCCGATTTGGACCCGGACGATTTGGCAACGGCCCAAGCGCTTTCATTGGAATACTGGGAACTTGATGTGGCGCCGTTCCTGGACGAGGTTTGATCGCCCAGCCGTTTACGGGTCTGCGCGAATTCGTTACACAACGCCCATGAAGGTTTTCCAAAATCGTAGGGTTTCCCCTGGCTGGCTGTTGGGTCTTGTGGCGTTGGTACTTCTGGCGGCCTGTGAAGGGGAGCCTCAAGTCTTGGGCGATCCGCTGTTCATCGAAACGGCGGATGCACGCCATGAATTTTTCATCGAAATCGCCATCACCCCGGAACAGCGGTCCCAGGGATTGATGTTCCGTACGGAAATGGGTCCGAACGCCGGGATGCTGTTCCAATATGGCGAGCCTCAGATTATCACCATGTGGATGGCCAACACGCTGATTCCCCTAGATATGATCTTCATTGGCACCGATGGCCGCATTGTCAGCATCGCCGAACGCACGGTGCCCGAATCCCGGGCAACGATCCCGTCGGAAGCCCCGGCAATCGCGGTTTTGGAGGTCGTCGGGGGTACCGCTGATCGCTTAGGAATCGGCCCCGGTGACACTATCATCCATCATTTTTTTGGCAATACGGACTGACCACATCGGGGCGGTGACCGCAGCGACTTGGCATCCACTGGGTCTTGGGTGTATTGCAATACCAACCACCGCATACGGGGAGTAGCTCAGCCTGGTAGAGCACCGGCTTTGGGAGTCGGGGGCCGGAGGTTCGAATCCTCTCTCCCCGACCAATCTTTTCAATGACTTAGCCCACTAAGTGAAATCTGGAAAAAACCCGCTGCTCACACACTGCTCACAGTAACACTTTCAAAATGGCTGCT
>Ga0209403_10001931_pt1 | contig 25705 bp, 19 predicted proteins | sample ArcticOcean_MG_C_8_FD_187440 | JGI IMG/M metagenome (GOLD analysis project Ga0209403, IMG submission 187440) | Marine microbial communities from western Arctic Ocean - ArcticOcean_MG_CB11_86 (SPAdes) (version 2) | ecosystem: Environmental > Aquatic > Marine > Oceanic | place: Arctic Ocean... | reverse complement strand
CAGGGTCATTTATTTTATATGCAAATTCACCATAATAATTCCATCCACCATTTAAAACATTTAATCTTCCAGAGTACGCTCCAACATTTTGTGGAATTAAAAATTTAGGATTTAATCTCTGTTGATATCTACTTATAAAACTTCCACCAACTATATATTTTGTAATGCTTTCTAGATTAAATGTTTCGTTAATATCCAGTTCAGCATCTATTCCTCTAAATATACCATCGGCATATGTGAAATATGTTCTGCTCTTGCCAATAAAACTCTTCAGTCTTAAACCATTAAATAATTTGTATTTAAGTCGAATACCATCCATTGAATTATCTATTCCTAGTCCTTTTTCCTCATAGCTTCTAAATATTAGTCCACTACCAAATTGCTCATAAAAGTTTCCTGCTGTTATTTCTAAACCATCCGTAGAATATGTGGCGTATCTGTAAGGAATACCATTCCCTTTAAATTCACTATCATAATCAAGTAGTGCATTTAAATAACTTTCATACCTTAATCCTGCAGTGAAGTTATTATTACTGTAGATCAAATTAAAATAAGCGTTGTTTAACACTACTTCATCAGCAGCTAAAGCATTAATTGTAGCATCTTCAACATAGCTTTGAAGATTTAAGCTAAAATCTCCATGTATTTCGCTATTATTTTGAGCGACAATATTTAAGCTACATAGAATTAGAGTGAAACTTAAAAAATTATTTTTCATTTTTTTTATTTAACTAAATGCTCAATTTGTTCATAGAGCTCATCTTCATCTCCGTCAATATATCCTTTATGTTGCCAAACAATCTTCCCATCTCCATTAATTAAGAATGTGTGAGGGACAACAGATACTCCCATGGCTCTTTTAAGATCAGAATTTGAGTCAAGGTAAATGTCATACTCCCAATCTGAAGAATTTACATATGGAGCCACTTTAGACATTGATCTTGTATCATCAATAGATATTGCGATTAGCTTAACGCCTGTCTCATCCTGCCAGTCCTCATATACTTCTGCAATAGCATTTAGCTCTTTCTTACAGGGCTTACACCATGTAGCCCAAAAGCTTATTACCATTGGCTTTCCATCATTTTCTAATTCTTGGATATTAAATGAGCCTCCTTTTAGTGTTTTAACTTCAATATTTGGAAGGCTTCTTTCTTGTGAAAAAGTAATTCCAGAACTTACTAGTATAGTAATAAGTATAATAAGTATTTTTTTCATGTGCAGTAGTTTAAAAATTTACAACAAATTTACAAAACTTATATAATAAAAAACCCTAGCAATGCTAGGGTTTTTTATTATTAATTAAAAGTATTTCTAATTATTTTGAGACAGTAACTTTTTTCTTAATTACTGAATCCTTTGTAAGAATATTTATATAGTATGATCCGTTTGCTAAATTAGATATGTTAACTTCTGATTTATTATCAGATGATAATACTAATTTTCCAAACACATCATAAATCTCTATGCTTTTAAATGTACCGTCAATATTTAGTACATCTTGAGCAGGGTTAGGATATAATTCGAATACGTTAGCTTGATTTTCATCTACTCCAGTTCCAGTATAACATCCAGTAGTAGGATCTGTTTCACAGTCTGTTTCTGTTGCATATGATCCAAATCCAGCACCTACATCAGCACATCCAAAAGGAGTACATTCCCATGCATCTCCAGATGCAAGTCCAGTAGAGAAAGGAGAAGGTAATAAGCTAAAGTTTTGTAGAGTAACAGGGTCTCCTTCAAAAATAATATTACCAAGGGGACCTGTTACCATTACAACTCCTACTCCATTTGCGCAACACATTCCATCTCCATATGAATCATATAAATTGAATGTAAAACATTCGCTTGCACCTACACTAACAGTTTCGTTATAAGTCATATTACTAGCTAATGTACCTGTAGCTGCAGATCCAAGAATAGTTCCATCTTCAGCAGTAACATCCCATGATGTCTCAGATCCATAACCATCTGTTGTTAGAGCAATATTAATTAATCCAGCACTAATACCATCTACTACATCTCCATTTAAAAAAGCATGCATAAATGTAGTAGAAGTTGAATTATTAGTAGAGTTTTGATCTACTTGACCATTAGGATTAGAAGCTACCCAGTCAACTGTATTGTTTGCTTGTGGTGTAAAAGAAACATTAGAAATAAGAACAGTTTCTTGAGCGCCAGAAAGTAGGTTTCCAGTCCATGGATAATTTGTAAGAGTTCCTCCATTTATTTTATAACCAAGATCTAATGAAGTAAGAGGTTGGTTACCATAATTTCTAAATGTAATTTCTAAATTAACTTCAGATGCACAAACTACATCAGCTGCAGAAGCTGCAGTAACATTAGCATCATAAGCATTTGGAAAAACAGGTATAACAGCAGCTTCAAATCCAGTAGTAATTACTTCTGTTCCCAAAGTTCCATCAGTAATAAAAGCTACAACAGCCATATTAGTTGGATCAAGATCTGGGAAGTATCCACCAGTTGTTTGTCCATTTTGATTAGTTGTTGGTACTGTCCAAGTGTGCGTGTTAGGAATAAATGTTCCAGCAGTCGTTACATTAAATTCTAAACCGTTTTGCCCATCCATCATGTGTAATAACATGTGTTGATGATTATATGTAGGGCTCCATGGTCCTGAAATGATAGCTCCAGGGTTATAGTTTTGAGCTCCTGACTGAGGTCCTGGAACATTATTTGCAACTACAGCAACATGTAAATTATTTGTGTTTGTTACATTAGAAGTATAATAAGTTTCAGTATTAACACTAAGTATTCCTGTTCCCATATCAAAACTTGCTTGAGCAGCTACATTAACTGCAGAAGGCATTGCCAGAATAACATTTGCAGCAGCACCCCAATCACCTCTACTAAGAGCAGTTGTACCTGCGCTTCCTTGAGGTGCAATACCTTGAAAAGTAGACCTATTAACTGTTCCTGCTGGGTAACCAGCTAATCCAGTATTTCCAGCTATCCAAGCGCCAAAAGGGCTGTTGAAATCTGGATCTGAAGGACCATTAGGATTTGAGTATCCACCAGTATGTATATTTATTAGAAATACAGAGTTTGGGTTAGCATCATGTAACCCTTGCCCAATAACGTGACCATCAGGACAGTATCCACAATATATTCCTGTAAACTCTTCAAGTACCACATTTTGATTTTCTGGTGATGTGCTTACAAAAGTTTGAGCAAAAGAAATAGTCGTCACTAGACCCAATGCAATTGTTAGTAATTTTTTCATCATAAATTTATTTTAATATTAATTGTTTTCCACAAATATAGACTTAAAACTTACTATTACCTAATTTTATCTGAGTATATCTATATGTTGTGCATTGTAAATGTAAGTTTACTAGTAGTAATTCATTTGAAATTTATTATATTTGTTAAAAATTATAATTAGTATGAAAAAAACATCATTTAACCTTCCAATAATCATTCTTTTGATTTTCCAGATTGGAATTTCTTGTGATAGTATTTTTGCTCAAAGTTTAGATGTTTCTGGAGTGAACTATGTTTATGGGAATCCTGGAATGCCTATTGGTTCGCACATAACAGTAAAGAATATCACTTCTGACACTTTAGGTGTGATGTGTGAGAAGATTATAATTGATACAGCAGCAGGAACGTCTAATTACTTTTGTTGGGGAACCTCTTGTTGGCCATCCTCAACTTATGTATCTCCAATACCTTCAGGTGTGAGAACAATACCTCCTGGTTTTGGTGATTCAATAAATTTTGTAGGATACTATGACGCCTTTGGAAACCCTGCAAGAGCAATAGTTAAGTACTGTTTTTATCCTCAAGGGAATCCAGCTGATTCCAGCTGTTTAACTATGCATTATAATGATAATAGCACAGGATTTACAGAGAGTAAGCGTAAGATTGGTTTAACTGAATTTTATCCAAATCCATCAAAAAACGCTACTAGTATAAGGTATGTTGCAGATAATAATTCTCAATTACATATAATTGGTATTTTAGGTAATACTCTTAAGAGTTTTGATTTAGATTATTCTGGACTATTAGAGATAAATACTAATGATTTAAGTTCGGGTATTTATTTTGGAAATCTAGTAATAGATAACAAAGTTATTGTTGTAAAAAAATTAATTATTAATTAGTAACTTGCTAGATTAGTTAAGTTATAAATTAGTTAAAACCTTGTCTTTGTACAAGGTTTTCTTTTAATATAGATTTTATATAATTAAAATTATGATCACACAAATTACAGGAAAATTATTAGAGAAAACGCCCACCTATGTTGTTATTGAGTGTAACGGTATAGGTTATAAAATAAATATTTCACTTCAAACTTTTTCCTCTATAAAAGATGAAAACTGTAAATTATTCACTCATCTTTCTGTAAAAGAAGACTCACATACTCTTTATGGTTTTTATGACCAAGGGGAGCGTCATTTATTTCGAAATCTTGTAAGTGTGTCTGGAGTTGGCCCAAGTACAGCCCAAGTGATTTTGTCTACATATGATACATCAGAGATTGTTTCATACATTGCTACTGCTGATGTCGCTGCAATACAACATGTTAAAGGTATTGGAGTAAAAACAGCTCAAAGAATTATTATTGATTTAAAAGATAAAGTTGCTAAGGGGTTACCTAGTGCAGATATTTTATTTAATTTGGACAATACAATGAAGTCTGAATCGTTATCAGCACTACTAGCTTTAGGGTTTGCTAAAAAAGGCGCCGAACAAAAGATTGACAAGGCGCTTAAAGAGAATCCAGAAATTACTAGCGTTGAACAATTGGTTAAGATGGCTTTGAGTCAGATGTAGCCTATATTAAATTAGACGATTTAACTTGAGTAAAAAAAATCAATATTCGTTATTGTTTATTATTCTTTTTACATTATTTTTTAATGTAAAAAGTTACTCTAGTTCTATTATTGATAGTTCAGATAATAATTACAATCTCCCTTATCCTTATAATTCTAATTTTTCAAGTGGATTATTTATGAATAATCCTTCAAATTTCAATACTATTACTAATTATGATTTAAAAAGAAATCAATATACTATTCAGAAAAGGTTAGGTAAATTTAATCTCGGTTTTCCTGAGATTATGTCATTTGAGGAGTATCATAAATATAAATTTAATAACTCAATAACTAAATATTGGAATCAAAAATCTAAGGACAAAGCGACCCAATCTAGTTCTAAATTTGGAATTCCTAAATTATATATTCCAGGTCAAGCATTTGATAAAGTATTTGGAGGGAATTCTGTAGATATACGACCTCAAGGATCAGCAGAGTTAATTTTTGGTTTAAAGATTAATCGTCTTGATAATCCATCTTTACCTGAAGAACAAAGAAGAACTACTTCTTTTGATTTCCAAGAAAAAATACAGATGAATGTCATTGGTAAGATAGGTGATAAGCTAAAGTTGACTACTAATTTTAATACAGAAGCGACATTTGATTTTGAGAATAATATGAAATTAGAATATACAGGATATGAGGATGAGATAGTTAAAAAAATAGAGGTTGGTAATGTAAGTCTCCCTCTTAATGGATCTTTAATAACAGGTAGTCAGTCTTTATTTGGATTTAAGACTCAGATGCAATTTGGAAGAACTACGATTACTGGTATTTTGTCTCAGCAGAAAAGTTCAATGTCAGAGATTGAAGTAAGTGGTGGGGCACAAACTTCAGAATTTGACATATATGCTGATCAATATGAGGCGAACAAGCATTATTTTTTAGCTCATTATTTTAAAGATAATTATGATGCTGCACTTGATAATCTACCTTTTGTTAATTCTCCAATAAATATTACAAGGGTAGAGATCTGGATAACTAATAAAACTGGAACTACAAATGACACTCGAAATATAGTGTCATTTTTAGATTTAGGGGAGACTAATGGTAATATTTATAATACACAATTCACATTATCAAATGGGGGTAACTATCCTGATAATAATGCAGCTAATGACATGTTTGAGTCTTTAACAAATCAGTTTAATGGGATTAGAGATATAAACGAGGTTAACAACATACTATCATCACAGGTTGGTATTGGTTTTTTGAATGGTCAAGATTACGAGAAGCTAGAAAGGGCTAGAAAATTAAATGAACAAGAATATTCTATCCATCCCCAACTTGGATATATTTCATTAAATCAGGCATTAAATAACGATGAAGTATTAGCTGTTGCATTCCAATATACAATTGGTAATAATACATACCAAGTTGGGGAGTTTACCTCATCAGGACCTATAGCTCCTCAATCTTTAATTGTAAAATTATTAAAAGGAACAAATTTTTCTCCTAATTTACCCAATTGGCATCTAATGATGAAAAATATTTATGCTTTAGGAGGATATCAGATGAGTAGTAACGGTTTCATATTAGATATTGTATATGAAAATACTGAAGAGTCAGGAGCAGTAACAAATTATATTCCTGAGGGTAATTTGCAAGGAGTTCCTCTTATAAAAGTTGTAAATGTTGATCAATTAGATCAACAAATGGATGATCAATCAGATGGGATATTTGATTTTATAGAAGGCTTAACAGTTAAATCAGCAAATGGAAGGATTGTTTTTCCAGTAAGACAACCTTTTGGAGAATATTTGCGAAGTAAATTTACTGATCAAGCACTTGCTGATAAATATGTATATCAGGCACTATATGATTCTACAATAACTGTTGCTCAGCAATACCCTGAGTTAAATAAATTTAGGATAAAAGGAAGTTATCAAGGAGCTTCGGGCTCAGAAATTAGATTAAATGCTATGAATGTTCCAGAAGGATCAGTAACTGTGACGGCTGGATCACAAAAGCTTGTAGAAAATCAAGATTACACCGTTGATTATAATATGGGAAGAGTGACTATAATTAATGACGGGATATTAAGTTCAGGAATACCTATTAAAATATCTCTTGAGAATAATTCGATGTTTGGTATTCAGAATAAAACACTTGTTGGATTGCATGCAGATTATGATGTAAATAAGGATTTTGTTTTAGGGGCAACTATTTTAAATTTAACAGAAAGACCATATACTAAGAAAATTAATACTGGAGATGAACCAATCTCAAATACAATTTGGGGTCTTGATGGGACATATCAAGCTGTAACTCCATGGTTAACAAAAGCAATTGATTTTATTCCTTTTATAGAAACAAAAGCAAAGTCAAGACTAATTGCAAATGCTGAATTTGCTCATATGATACCTGGTCACCATAGAGCAGTTGGAAAACAAGGGGTATCTTATATAGATGATTTTGAGGCTAGTAAAACAGCTATTGACATTAAAAATATGGGTGCTTGGAGAATGGCTAGTATTCCTCAGGGTCAGGATGATATATTTTTCAATGCATCTTTAAATGACAATCTTGAGATTGGTTTTAAAAGAGCTAAGCTTGCTTGGTATACTATAGATCCACTATTTTTTAGAAACACATCAATTACTCCTCCAAATATTAATAAAACATTATCATTATTAAACGGGAATACAATTCCTCAACAATCTTATCATTATGTTAGAGAGATATTAGAAACGGAAGTATTTCCAAATAGAGATCCTGATTTAGGAAGTCAAATAACAAATCTTGCTGTTTTAGATATTGCCTATTATCCTCAAGAAAGAGGTCCAAATAATTATACAATTAATGGTTTGAAAGTAAATGGTGATCTGTATGATCCTGCAGAAAATTGGGGTGGTATAATGAGAAAATTAGAAACTAATGATTTTGAAGCGGCGAATATAGAATTTATTGAATTTTGGATGATGGATCCATTTAATAATGAAGATGGTTTGATTAATCATAATGGTGGTGACCTATATATCAACCTAGGTAATGTTTCTGAGGATGTGTTAAAGGATGGACATAAAAGTTTTGAGAATGGACTACCTATAAATGCTAATGTTATAGATGTAGACACCACCCAATGGGGAAGAGTTCCTACTAACTTTTCAATTGTTGAGGCTTTTGATAATGACCCATTATCTCGAGAATTTCAGGATGTTGGTTTAGATGGTTTAAGTAATAATGATGAAAAGTTGTTTTTTGATTCTAATTATTTGCAACAGATTGAATCTGTGTATGGATCAAATTCTATCGCTTATCAAAATGCTATTAGCGATCCTTCAGGTGATGATTTTCATTATTTTAGAGGTACAGATTTTGATAATTCATCTACTGATATTTTAAATAGATATAAAAACTATAACAATACAGATGGAAATTCATCAACAACCGAACAATCAGTAGAAAGTTATCCAACTTCAGCCTCTACTCAACCAAACTCTGAAGATATAAATAGAGATAATACTTTAAGTGAGACTGAAAGTTATTTTCAGTACAAACTAAGATTATTTCCAGCAATGGATATTGGGGATAGTTATATTTCAGATATTTTAGAAACTTCTGTGAAAACTGAAAATGGAAATCAAAGAAATATCAAATGGTATCAATTTAGAGTTCCAGTCTATCAGCCTGACAAGGTAGTTGGAGGGATTCAAGATTTTAAATCTATACGGTTTATAAGAATGAATTTTACAAATTTTATTCAGCCAATCGTATGTAGATTTGCAACTTTTGATCTAGTAAGAGGAGAATGGCGAAGGTATAATTTTGATCTTACAGAACCTGGCGAGTATATTCCTTTGGATGATCAGCAAGAAACAACTTTTGATGTTTCAGCTGTTAATATTGAAGAAAACGGAAATAGGTCTCCAATAAATTATGTGCTTCCTCCTGGAATTGAGCAAGAATTAGATAATACAACAACAACACTTAGGCAGCAAAATGAACAATCTTTAGTGTTAAAAGTCTGTAATTTAAAAGATGGAGATTCTAGAGCTGCATACAAGAAATCAGATTTAGATGTACGTGCCTATAAGAGAATAAAAATGTTTGTTCATGCTGAAGGATATGAAGATGATTTAAATGATGGAGATTTATCATGTTTTATACGTTTAGGAACAGATTTCACATCAAATTATTACGAATATGAAATTAAGTTAAAACCAACACCTCATTTTGCTACATCTAGTGAAGATATATGGCCATCATCAAATGAGATTGATATAGCATTTGAAATTTTTCAACTTGCTAAACAAGAAAGGAATTTTAATAATGCAGATGTTTCAACGCCATTTATAAAATTTTCATCTGGAGGTAAAATTACAGTTGTTGGAAATCCAAATTTATCTCAAATAAAGACTATTATGATTGGTGTTAGGAATCCTAAAAAAACATCTTTTGAAAGTGATGATGATGGTTTAGCAAAGTGTGGTCAGATATGGGTTAATGAGTTAAGACTTACTGATTTTGATGAATATGGGGGTTGGGCAGCTAATGGTAGATTAACAGCTAGGCTTGCGGATGTTGGGAATATTACTTTATCAGGAAATATGAGTACTATTGGTTTTGGTAGTATTGAAAAGAAAGTAAATGAGAGACAGAAATACAATGCTTATCAATATGATTTGTCATCGACATTCGATTTGGGTAAATTTTTCCCAGAAGATAATGGCGTAAAGGTTCCTATGTATATTGGAATGTCTGAGTCAATAAGGAATCCTCAGTATAATCCATTAGATCCTGATATTTTACTATCTACATCATTACAAACATTAGAGAATAAGCAACAGAAAGATTCATTAAAATATATTGCACAAGATTATATTAAAAGAAATAGTATAAACTTTACTAATGTTAGAAAATCAAAGACTATTAAGAAAGGTGAAGAACAAAAGAAAAATAAAATCTATGATCTTGAAAACTTTACAGTTTCTTATTCAAAGAATGAAACCTTTATTAGAAATATAAATACAGAATATAATAGAACTGTTAATTATCGAGGGTCAATAACTTATAATTATAATGCCCAGCCTAAAAACATAAAGCCTTTTGCAAAGTTTAATCTAGGACGTTCGCCATATATGCGTTTTATAAAAGATTTCAACTTCAATAATATGCCTAAATCTTTTTCTTATCGAACTGATATTGATAGGAATTATAATGAAGTGAAATTAAGGAATCTCAATAATACCAACATGATTATACTTCCAACTTATAATAAGTTTTTTAAATGGAATAAAATGTATGAGTTTAAGTATGATATTACCCGAACATTAAAATTAGATTTTGCTGTTAATAGTAAGGCTAATATTGATGAGCCATATGGAAGAATAGATAAGACAGATCCTGATTACAAGCACAAGATGGATACTATATGGAATAATTTTTGGAATTCTGGGAGACCTACTTCATATCATCAAACGATGAGTATTAATTATCAGTTTCCATTAAATAAAATCCCATTATTAAATTTTATGTCTTTAACAACACGTTATAATGGAAATTATGATTGGCAAGCAGCTCCATTAGCACTGGGTTATTTAGGTAATACAATTCAAAATTCTCAATCACGACAGTATAATGGGCAAATAAATTTTACCACTTTATATAATAAAGTCCCATATTTTAAAAGGCTTAATAAAGGAAGTAATGCTAGAGGAAGGCCAGGTAGAAAAAATAAAAAAGAAGAAAATGAAGAGGAGAAGGAAGATAAATTTGAATTTTTTAAACATATTACTCGCTTTGCATTAGGAGTTAAAAATCTATCATTTAGTTTTAGTCAAAACAAAGGAACTCTATTGCCTGGGTATATGCCAGACCCTAATTTCTTAGGTCAAGAATGGTCTAGTATGGCTCCTACTATTCCTTTTGTACTTGGAAGTCAAAAAGATATTAGAAACTTAGCTGGATCTAGCGGCTGGATTACACAGGACACATCTTTAAATACATTATATAAACAAAATCAAAGTACTAATTTAACATTAAGAAGTACTATTGAGCCATTAAAACAATTTAGAATTGAATTAAATGCAAGCAAGAATACTTCTTCTAATAATCAAGAGTATTTTAGATGGGATAATATTAATAGCGGTTTTAATTCATTTAGCCCTACAGAGTCTGGAAGTTATAGTATTTCTTTTATTTCCTTTCCAACAGCGTTTATAGGAAATAATGATGATTATTCTTCATCAACTTTTGCGAAATTCCGTGGATATAGGGCTGACATAGCTAATAGATTATCTACAGAGAACCCTAATTTCACTGGCGCTATTAGTCCAGTATCTGGATTTCCAATAGAATATACAATAAGTAATGGAGATACTAGCGTTACTGGTGGATATGGCCCTACATCTCAAGAAGTTATGATTCCTGCCTTTTTAGCCGCTTATGGAGGAAAAAACTCACTTAATGTTTCGTTAAACCAAATGCCTGTTATTCCTTTACCTAATTGGCGTATTACGTATGACGGGCTCGTAAAAATAAAAGCGATAAAGAAATATTTTAAAACATTTAGCTTAGCTCACTCTTATAGAAGTACATATAGTGTAAGTTCCTATATTACTAATTTAGATTATGTAAATGGAGATGAAATGAATATGAATAATATGAGCTATCATGTTCAAAAAGAGATTTCACAAGTTTCAATAAGTGAACAATTTAGTCCTCTCTTTAAATTAGATATGTTATGGAAGAATAGTTTGATTACAAAGATTGAAATTAAGAGTAGTAGAATGCTCTCTCTTTCTCTTTCAAATAATCAATTGACAGAAACAAATACTAAAGATTATGTTATTGGTACAGGATTTAGGGTTAAGGATGTTGAGTTTAGATTTATATCTGGGGGAAGAGGTAAAAAAATGTCTTCTGATCTAGATTTAAAATTAGATTTAAATATTAGAAATAACAAAACAGTTATTAGAAAAGTAATTGAAGATGTAGAGCAGATTACAATGGGCCAGCAAATTATTAGTATAAAATTTTCTGCTGATTATGTATTGAATCAGCGTTTAAATATTAAAGCGTTTTATGATAAGATTATTACAAATCCATTTATTTCAACTACTTTTCCAGGCTCAATTACTAATGCAGGATTTAGTTTAAGATTTACATTAGCAGGATAATTTTTTTAAGATAGAAAAAAGTGTATTTTTGGAAAAATTATTTGATGTATGAATTTCCCAGTTGACTTAAAGTATACTAAAGATCACGAATGGTTAAAAGTTGAAGGTAATATAGCTTATGTTGGTATTACATCATTTGCTCAAGGTGAGCTAGGAGATATTGTATATATTGATATTGATACAGAAGGTGAGCAATTAGAAAAAGAAGAAGTATTTGGATCAGTAGAGGCCGTTAAGACAGTATCTGATCTATTTATGCCTATTAATGGTGAGGTTTTAGAATTTAATAATAAATTAGAAAATAATCCTGAGTTAATTAATAATGATCCATTTGGTGAGGGCTGGATAATTAAAATCTGTATAAGTGATGTTTTAGAGCTTGAAAATCTCTTGAGTGCAGCGGATTATCAGACTCTTGTAAGTTAAAATTATATATGAAATCAAAGAAAAACCCTAAAATCAATTTAGAGAATAAAAAAGGAATGTTTTTCCAAATTGGATTAGCAATTACATTAGTTGCAATTTTAATCTCTTTTGAATGGAAGAGTTATGATAAATCAAATTATAATTTAGGTGACTTAAATCTTGATGATATGGAGGAGGAAATTATTCCTATTACTCGTCAAGAGGTAAAACCACCACCACCACCACCACCACCACCTGAGATTATTGAAATTGTTGAGGATGAAGTAGAGATAGAAAATGAAGTAGAGATAGAAGAAACTGATACAGATGAAGATGAAATAGTTGAAATTGAAGAGGATGATGAAGAGTTCTTTATGGTAGTAGAAAATATGCCAGAATTTCCAGGTGGAGATTTAGGTTTAATGAAATTCATACAAAAAAATGTTAAGTATCCTGCAATAGCTAAAGAGTATAATATAACAGGAAAGGTATATGTTAGTTTTATTGTTGATAGAAAAGGTAACGTAACAAATGTAAAAATAGTTCGTGGGGTCGATAAAAATTTAGATGCTGAAGCATTTAGAGTTGTATCAGCATTACCAAAATATAAACCCGGAAGACAAAGAGGTAAAGCGGTTAGGGTAATGTTTACAATACCTATAAACTTTACATTAAACTAAGATTAGATTTTCTAAATAATCATTCCTGCACCAACAGTTTCATTAGTAGCCTCATCAATTAGAATAACACTACCTGTGTTTCTGTTTCTGCTATACTTGTCAAAAAACAATGGTTTAGTGGTTTTTATAGATATCCTGCCAATATCATTTAATCCTATTTCTTTAGAATCTTCAATTCTATGAAGGCTATTAATGTCTATCTTATATTTAATTTCTTTAATAATACATCTTGCAGTTTGGCTAGTATGACGGATTGTATATTTCCCTCTTAATAAGAGTTGTTTTTTATTCATCCAGCAAACCATTAAGTCTATTTCTTGCTCAGAATTTGGCTGATTGTTTTCCCTTACTAGCATATCACCCCTACTAATGTCAATGTCATTTTCTAAGGTTATACATACAGACATAGGTGCAAATGCCTCATTAATATTAGATTCAAATGTGTCAATAGATTTTATTTTAGATGTTAATCCAGAAGGAAGAACCTTAATCTTATCTCCAGATTTAAATATTCCTCCTTCGATTCTACCTGCATAACCTCTATAATCTGGAAATTCTTTTGATTGTGGACGGATAACATATTGCACAGGGAACCTGCAATCTATGTGATTTTGATCACTTCCAATATGTACATGTTCAAGAAGATGCATGAGTGTAGTTCCTTCATACCAGGGCATATTATTTGATCTGTCTACAACATTATCTCCATTTAGAGCACTTATTGGTATGAAATGAATATCCTTGATTTCTAGTTTTGAAGAGAATTTTTCAAATTCAGATTTTATATCATTGAATTTTTCTTTACTGTATTCAACGAGATCCATTTTATTAATGCATACGGCAACGTGTGGTATTTGTAATAGTGAAGCAATAAAAGCATGTCGTTTTGTTTGCTCTATAACACCATGTCTAACATCAATTAAAAGAATTGCAAGATTAGCAGTAGATGCTCCTGTTACCATATTCCTTGTATATTGTATGTGCCCAGGAGTATCTGCAATTATAAATTTTCTTTTTGGCGTGGCAAAATATCTATACGCAACATCTATTGTGATACCCTGCTCTCTTTCTGATCTTAAGCCGTCAGTTAAAAGTGCAAGATTTATTTCTGTCTCCCCTCTTTGTTTACTTGTCTCTTCTAGTAATTCTAACTGATCCTCAAATATAGCCTTGCTATCATATAATAACCTTCCAATTAGCGTGCTTTTCCCATCATCAACACTTCCAGCTGTTGTGAAGCGAAGTAGTTCCATATCTAAATAGCCTTGTTCTTTACTCATCTTGTTTTTTTAAAAATAACCTTCTTTTTTTCTATCTTCCATTGCAGTCTCTGATCTTTTATCATCTGCTCTACCACCTCTTTCTGTTATCCTTGTTGAGGCAACCTCAGAGATGATTTCTTCTAAAGTTGAAGATGTAGATTCAGATACTCCTGTGCATGTCATATCACCAATTGTTCTACATCTTATTGTTTTTTCCTCCCATTTTTCATTTTTTTTAAGTTCTATAAATCTACATTTAGCTAAAAGAACCCCATCTCGTTTAACAACTTCTCTTTTATGGGAAAAGTATAATGAAGGTAATTCTATTTTTTCATGAAGAATATATTGCCATACATCCATTTCTGTCCAGTTAGATATTGGAAAAACTCTAAAATGTTCTCCATTATTTTTCTTTCCATTAAATAAATTCCATAGTTCTGGTCTTTGATTTTTTGGATCCCATTGCCCAAATTCATCTCTATGTGAAAAAAATCTTTCTTTAGCTCTTGCTTTTTCTTCATCTCTTCTAGCCCCTCCAAGAGCACAATCATATTTTTCTTCTTCTAGACTTTTAAGAAGTGTTATAGTTTGAAGTTCATTTCTAGATGCATTAATTCCCTTTTCTTCAACTGCCATTCCACTATCTATTGAATCTTGAACATATTTAACAATTAAAGTCTCTCCAGTTTTTTTCATTAGACTATCTCTATATGAAATTGTTTCTGGGAAATTATGGCCAGTATCTATATGCATTAGAGGGAATGGTATTTTTGCAGGGTAAAACGCCTTTCTTGCAAGATGAAACATAATAATTGAATCTTTACCACCAGAAAAAAGCATAACTGGTTTTTCAAATTGCGAGGCAACTTCTCTTAAAATAAAGATTGCTTCAGATTCTAATTCTTCAAGATGTGTTAGATTGTAAGATTGCATTTTAGTTATGTTGGATTTTTGGAAGGATAACTTCTATTAATTGATTAACACATTTATTAATAGATGAGTTACTAGTATTAATGTTTACATATGTGCTATCAGGTATCTCAAATTTTGATGATATTCCAGTAAAGTTATCTATTTCGCCTTTCCTTGCTTTTTTATATAATCCCTTTGTATCTCTTTTTTCACAAGTATTTAGATCAGTATTTATAAACACTCCTATAAAGTTTTCCTCTCCAATAATTTCTTTAGCTTGTTGGCGTATTTTATTTGAGGGGCTTACAAAACAATTAATAGTTATTACACCGCAATTAATAAATAACTTAGAAACTTCAGAAATTCTTCTAATATTTTCTAATCTGTCTTCATCTGAAAAAGAAAGGTTATTACTTATTCCAACTCTTATATTATCTCCGTCTAAGATTTGAACAAGATACCCCTTTTTAGATAAAATTTTCTCAACTTCAATAGCTATAGTTGTCTTCCCAGAACCAGATAAGCCAGTCATCCAAATAACTTTAGCTTTTTGTTTTAGTTGTTTTTCTTTGTTTTCTTTAGAGATAATATTATTGAAAACTGGAAATATATTATTATTACTATTATTCATATTATATGCAAATAACGGAAAATTTGTTAAATTTAAAAGATTGTTAAACTGAATATTTAACTAGATTTGTATACTTTGAAAATAATGTCTGATAAACAAGTAAATATATCTAAGTATCTTGACTCCACTTTTTTAAAGACTTCAGGTGAGTTAGGAATCTCAAATTCAGAACTTGAAATACTAGTTACTAATTTTATTAATGAAGCTATTAATTATGACTTTAAATGCATAATGATTAGACCAATATTTGTTCCTTTAGCTAAGCAAATAAAAGACGCAAGAAAATCTAAGATTAATGTTGGTACTGTAATAGATTTTCCATTAGGAAACAGTCCTTTACAAGGTAAAATTGATGAAGCTAAAACTGCTATTAATGATGGGGTTAAAGAATTAGATTTTGTATGTGATTACAATACTTATAAAAGAGGCAATTATGATATCTTTGATGAGTCTATTTTTGAATGTACGAAGTATGCTTTAAATCATAAGGTAATTATTAAATGGATTATCGAGACTGGTGCGCTCTCTAAAATGGAGATTAAGCTAATTTCAGAAAGGATTTATAATATTATATTAGGGAATTTTCCAGAAAATATCTCAAAAGTTTTTATTAAAACATCAACAGGGTATTATGGAGGTTATGGTGCTACTATATCTGATGTTAAAGCGATCAAATCTGTTATTGGCAACATGCCCATTAAAGCTTCTGGAGGAGTCTCAGATCTAGTTACTTTTCAAGAGATGATTGATCTTGGCGTATCACGAATTGGAACATCGAAGGCATTAAATATTTATCAAGAATATCATTCATGAATTTTAAAAATCTACTTTTATTATCTATTAACGCTTCTATAAGCGCAGGAAATGAAATTATGAATGTTTACTCATCAAATTTTATTGTTGAGAATAAAAAGGATGCTTCACCTTTGACTTTAGCTGATAAAAGATCAAATTCTGTAATAGAACAAGCTCTTCAACAAACAAATATACCATATCTAAGTGAGGAGGGTAAGAGTATTTTATATGATAAAAGAAAAGAATGGGAATATTTCTGGATGGTTGATCCATTAGATGGAACTAAAGAATTTGTTAAAAGAAATGATGAGTTTACTGTTAATATTGCTTTGATAAAAAGAAATCAGCCAATTATGGGTGTTATTTATGTTCCTTGTTCTAAACAGTTGTATTTTGCTTTAAAAGGGTTAGGGTCTTTTAAAGTTAAGTTAGATAGCCATATTAGTGATATTGATAAATTAATTAAAATATCAAAAAAGCTTCCCATGAATTCTAATAGATCTAAATATATAATTGTTGGCTCTAGATCTCATATGACAAAAGAAACTGAAGATTATTTTAAGTTAAAACAAAAGCAGAATGATATTGTTGAGGTTTTAGCTATAGGTTCTTCACTAAAAATTTGTATGGTAGCTGAAGGTAAAGCCGACTCATACCCTAGATATGCCCCTACAATGGAATGGGATACAGCTGCCGGACATGCTATCGCAAATATGGCAGGATATAAAATTTTAAAACACAACACTAAACAAGAGATATTTTACAATAAAGAAAGTTTATTAAACCCCTGGTTTTTAGTTGAAAAGAAATCTAATAATGATAGTTAGAGGCTTTCAATATATATATAATAGGATTGTAAAAAATTTTGATGATAAGGATTTTCTAGAGCTGTTCAGTAAAGGTGGGTTAGCATTATTATTTAGAGTTGGAGGGCAATTATTAGGTTTTCTATTAACCTTTGTGATTGCATATTTTTTTGGAGCCAATGGTTTAGGGGATTATATTTTAGCTATAGTTGTTCTGAAGGTTTTTACATTAATATCGAAATTAGGGCTTGATACTGCATCTATTAAATATATAGCTTCATATGCAGCTGAGCAACGATATAAGAGTATTGTTTTATTTAGGACAAGATCCGTTGTTTTAATAACTATGATGTCTGTATCATGTTCTTTCATAATGTATTTCGGATCAGATTATATTGCTCAGTTTATTACTGCAAATCCATACCATATAAGAATTACATCTTTCTTTGTTTTGCCAATGTCAATTTTTATTTTTCATTATCAAAACATGAGGGGGCTCAAACAAATTGGTGGCTACTCTTTTTTCTTTTGGATGTCGCAAGCGTTATTTTCTTTAATTGCAATATTAATTTTAACTATATACACAAAAAACACTAATGTACCTTTATATGCATATTTAATTAGTCTTGTTATTGTTTCAATATTATCTGTTTTAGTGTTTACATATTTTTTTAGAAAGAAATTTAAAATTTTTGATGATAAAAAATCAAGTGATAATACTGATGGTATTAGAGATATATTACGAGTTTCATTGCCTTTAATGTTAGCTCAGGCTGTACATTTCATAATGTCTTGGACAGATAAGCTTATGCTTGGCATACTTGAAAGTCCTGATGTTACTGGTTTGATAACAAATTCGGCTAAGGTTGGCGTATATCATACTGCATTTAAGCTTTCAATGTTTGCTACAATAGGCCTTATGGCAGTTAAAAGTATTGCATCCCCAAAATTTGCGGAATTATATAAAAAAGACGAGATTAAATCATTGCAGAAAGTTACACAACAAGCAACTAAATTAATTTTTTGGACAACACTTCCTTTAGTAATCATTTTTATCTTTTTTTCAGAATTTTTGATGGGCTTATTTGGAGAAGAATTTAGATTAGGTGTTTTTGCATTTATAGTTCTTTCTTTAGGAAGGGTAGTTGTCTCATTTTCTGGTGCAGCAGGAAATTTATTACAAATGTGTGGTAGGCAAGTTATATTTATGAATGTAGCCATTATAGGATCACTAATTAACATTGTCTTGAATTTCTCATTAATACCTATTTATGGAATTAATGGTTCTGCTATAGCAACAATGGTGAGTCTTGTAGTTTTTAATTTATTATTAGTTTACTTTGTGAAAAGAGAGTTTGGGTTTTACACATTCTATATACCATTTCAGAAATCTAATAAGTCATGATACTTCCAAATCTTTTAATTGTAGGAGCTGCAAAAAGTGGGACCACTTCTTTACATAATTATTTGAAGCAACACCATGATATTTTTATGTCAAATCATAAAGAACCACATTTTTTAATTAATAACGAAATAGGTGTAAATAGAATTCCAAATGGACTTTCTAAGTATGAAGATTACTTAGCTCTTTTTAAGGATGCTAAAAACTCTAAATATAGAGGTGAGTCAAGTACAATGTATTTGCAATTTCCTGAAATTTCTGTAAAGAATATTAAAAAATATCTTAATAACGATATTAAGATTATCATAATGCTTAGAAACCCCGTAGAGAGAGCTTTCTCTGGATATCAGCATGTTAGAAGATATAATATGATGGAAAAGCTAGAATTTAGTGAAGCTATTGATGAGTGTGAAAATAGATATTTTATAAATACTAATTTTACTCCAGCTAGTAGGTATCTAAATATAGGTCTATATTATAATATGGTTAAGAAATTTCAATCAAATTTTGGTAAGAAAATACATGTGATTATATATGATGATTTTATTAATAACACTCAAGAAGAATTATCTAAGGTTTTTGATTTTCTTAATGTTAAGGATATTTCAATAAATACTAATCAAAAACATATGGTTGGTGGCTGGCAGTGGAAAAGTATTTTTTTAAAAAATATGTTTACTAAAAAGAGTTGGGCGAATAATTTTATAAAATTCATTTTTCCTTTCCATCCTTTAAGAAGACGCTTAAAAAGCAATTTAGTTTCTTTATTTTCGTCACCAGTTGTGGAAATGCATGATAAAACAAGATCTAAATTACAAGAGTTTTATAATGATGACATTAATAAGTTATCTAAACTATTGAATAGGGATTTAAAATTTTGGCTAAAATGAGTCTGCCTAATTTTATGGTTCTTGGTGCTGCTAAATCTGCAACCACAACGCTTTATAATATTCTAAAAAAACATGATAATGTTTTTGCGCCATCATTTAAAGAACCCCATTTTTTTAATATTGATAAAAATTTTAATAAAGGGTTAGATTGGTATGAGAAAACCTATTATAATGATGTTGAAAATTGTAAGGCAGTGTTTGATTTCACCCCTACTTATCTGTATTCATCATCTTGTGCAGAAAGAATTTATAATAGTCTCGGATCTGAAATGAATTTCATTATCATTTTAAGAAATCCTGTTGATAGAGCCTATTCACATTATTTACATTCAAAACGTGATGGGCATGAAAATACTGATTTTAAAAGTGCAATTACTAATGAGAAAAACAGAATTGAAATAGCTAGAAAGAATAATGATGTTTTATCTGAGCTTAGATACTCGTATTTAGCACAAGGACAATATTATAATATGATTAGTCCTTATTTAAAGTACTATTCTTTAGATAATTTCCTAATTATTAATTTTGAATCTGAAATTGCTAATAATTTAGAAGTAACAATAGAGAGAATCTCTAATTTTTTAGATCTTGATTTATCAAATCTAAATTTAAATTTTCATAGTAATAAGAGTGGTAAAACGAGATTTGTATTTCTTCAAAATTTAATGCTTAAAAATGGTTTGTGGCGTCGAATATTTAAATCTTTCATACCTCCTGTTGCAGGGCAGGTTATACGTAATAAGATTAAAAATTTTAATAAAGTAAATCATTCTTTTGATCATTTATCTAAAGAATTAAAGAGTGAGTTATATAAAAAATATTTCATGAAAGACACTTTACAATTTGAAAAGTTAATTAATAAAAGCATGCATTGGAATAAGTCATGATATATACTTTAAGAGAAAAGTTTACTGATAATCTTTTAGTTCTTCTACTAGTTTTTACTGGTGGTGGATTGTTATTTGTTTTTAATAGGAATGCAATGTATTATCTTTTTCTTGCTCTACTTGTTATTGTAATTTTACTTAATTCTTTTAAAATAAGACGCCAGCTATTAAGTGCCATTATTTTAACATCAGCATCTGTTTTATCCCTTTTTATTATTAATTTTTTATTTGCAAATTCTGAGCAATCATTAGATAAGTATCTATATTATTTAACTGTTATTATTAGTTCTATTTTGTTTTATGTTCATTTTAAAAATAATAGAGGTAATCATATTTTTCTGTTACGTTTAAATTTTATTTTAAAATTAATTTGCATTCATTCTTTAATAAATTTTATAGCTTACTTTTTTATTTATGAGCAGTTATTTGAAATAAACTCTGAATATTATAGCTGTAAAACATATAATTATCTTTTTTATTATGCATCTGATGAGGTTAATTTATCCGTAATGAATCTTTTTGGATTTGAGTTTTGTCGTAACCAAGGTCTGTTTTGGGAGCCTGGTGTATTACAAGTTTTTTTAAATATTTTCTTTTTTCTTGAGGCTTTTATTTATAAAAGAAATAAATGGTTATTAATAACTGGTTTTGTTATTCTTGGAACTTACTCAACAACTGGAATTTTAATTTTAATTGCACAGCTTTTATATTTATTTATACAGAGGTTTAATGAAAATAAATTACTACTTCCAATTATATTTTTATCATTCATTCCCATATATTTTATATTTTCAATTAATATTGAAGAAAAATTAAAGGGTGAAAGAGTTTTTTCATTTCAAAAAAGGTTATTTGACTTTACACAACCACTTTTTATTGCCACTGCTCATCCATTAACAGGAGTTGGTCTAGATTTAGATCAATTTCAGAAGTTGAGATATGAGTTCTATATTGATAGTGAGAGCTTAGAGCTAATTAATGAAACCTTAGGAGTTTCTCTAAAGGGGGCGGGAACAAGTTCTGGAAGTGCAAATTCATTAACATTTTTATTAGCCGCTATGGGTTTCCCAACCGCTTTTTTATTTATTTTTATGTTTCTAAGGCAGAAAATAATAGATAATCATAGATTATTATTCGTTTTTATTGTTTTTACTTCTGTTATGGCAGAGCCTCTTTTTTTGAGACCTTTCTTTTTCATTTTTATAATTTCAGGGTTTTATAATTTCTTTCTTAAATTTACATCTAATAGAATTGAAATTTCATGAAAAATATTTTAATAACTGGGGGTGCGGGATTTATTGGATATGAGTTAACTAAAAGCCTAGTTAGTCAAGGTTTTAACGTTACTGTTTTAGATAATTTATCTAAAAAGATACATTCAAATAAAGATAAGTATAATTCCTTAAAAGACATTTCTAATTTTATTATAGGTGATGTAAATTCTAAGAAAGATTGGCAAAAAGCAATTCTTGAGCAGGACGCAATAATACATCTGGCCTCTGAGACTGGTACAGGGCAGTCTATGTATGATATATATAATTATACTAATGTGAATGTAGCTTCAACTGCACTTATGTTAGATGTTCTAACTAACAGTAATCATTCTGTTAAAAAAATTATTTTAGCTTCTTCACGATCCGTATATGGTGAAGGGAAATATAAATGTCCTGAACATGGATTGTTTTATCCCAATGAGAGAAGCCTCATAGATTTAAATAATAGAGAATATAATTTTTTATGTGACAAGTGTAGAAAAGAATTAATCCCTCTTGCTACAGATGAGAATTCTAATATTAATCCTAGGTCTATTTACGCTATTACAAAATATAGCCAAGAACAGATGTTAAGATTAATAGGTAAAACTTTAAATGTCGATACTGTTGTGTTAAGATATCAGAATGTTTATGGTCCTGGTCAATCTCTTTCTAATCCATATACTGGGATACTATCAATATTCTCTACAAGAATTTTAAATGGAAATAATATTGATATATATGAAGATGGGCTTGAATCCAGAGATTTTATATATATCGATGATGTTGTAGAGGCTACTGTTAATGTATTAAAAAGTGAAAAATCAAAAAATCAGATATTTAATATTGGTTCTGGAGAAGCAGTTAGTGTTATTAGTCTTGCAAAACAGTTAAAAGAACTCTATATGTCAAATATTGATATTAATATTACTAATAAATTTAGATTAGGTGATATTAGGCATAATTATGCAGATATTTCAAAAATCAACTCTACACTTAAGTTTTCTAATAAATATTTGCTTGAAGATGGATTGAAAAAATTTATTGAATGGGTTAAAAACCAAGAACTTAGTAGAGATAATTATTTAGATTCATATAATGAGTTAGAGCAAAAAGGATTAATCAGATGATCAAATATGCTCTGATTTTCATATGTTTTTTTTTTATTCAAGTAAGTAATGCTCAACAAACTATTAATCAAGATATATTTGGTTTTGCAACTTCCAACACATTCTCTTATTTTAATGTTGAAGATACTTTATTTCAAAAAAATGTTAGAGGTATTTCCCCTAAAGTATTAAGGTTTCCAGGAGGAGCAGTAGGCAACTTCTATCATTTTAATCGACCGGCATATGGATTAGATATTAATGAAATTGATTCTTTAATATCTGGAAAATTTCCAAAAAGAGCCCGGGGTTTAATTAGTTATTCAAGAAAAAAAGGTCACAAGAATAACTATATAGATGATTTTATTAAGCTAGCTAAGTTAACTAACTCTAGCGCTGTTTTAGTTGCTAATGTACTTACATCAGATAGAGAAGATATTATAAGAATGATAAAGAGAATAGAAGAAAACGGCATTCATATAATTGGTGTTGAGTTAGGTAGTGAATTATCAAATAAAAGTTATTTTGATAATGGATATACAATTGATAAGTATATTCATAGCGCGCAGGATTTATCTAATTATATTAAAAGAATGTTTCCGGAATTAAAGACAGCTGTAGTTGCTGCTCCAATTATAAAAAATAAGAAGCATAGGCATTATATTTGGAATTCTAAATTATCAAGCTTAAATTTTTACGATGCTATTATTGTTCATTCATATGCTAAAGTTGTAAAAGGAAAAGATAGATATGGTCAAATGATAGATGAAGAAAGTGAGGGTGATTTATCAGTCTCATTTATAAAATATAAAGACCGTATTCATTATTATTTTAAACATGGCTATCCACAAGAAATAAGTGAGTATAATTTAATTTTTGATAATTCACCCATTTGGATTACAGAATGGAATCTTCAATATTCTAAAAAAACAGGCAACACACATTTGCAAGGATTATTTGTAGCTAATTATTTTTTGGAACTTTTATCTAATCCAGATTTACAGAACATCGACCTTACTACTTTTCATAATTTAGCCGGTAGAGATTTTGGCGGTTCTGTTTTTCAGATGAAAAATAATAAAACACTTATTCAATCAACATTTTACCCTTTACAAATAGTAAGTAATGTTTTTAGTAATAAAGAGATTAATGTTTTGAAGGAACAAGTGGATGATGATATATATCAATATATATTTAGCGATAATGAAGGAGTTGTTAGTATTTGCTGGATAAATTGGTCAGAAAAAAAGCATAATACTAGTGTAGCTAATTATGATTTTAATAAAATAGAAGAATGTTATTCCGGAGCATTATATACTAAAAATAGTGATGAAAGATCAATAAAATATGTTAAAGCTAATTATAAAAAAAACTCCTCAATGATACTGAAGCCATATAGCCTTACTTTAATAAAGTAGAATGGACAAAACTCAACAAATATTTATTGTAGGTTCTAGCAGAAGCGGAACCACTATGATGTCTCGAGTTCTAGATAATAACAAATCAGTATTTAGCTTTAAGGAACTTCATTTCTTTAGTCAATTATATACAAATCGAAAGCATGATACATTAGATTATATAGCTTCTGTAAATATTTTATCACAATTATTATCAAGACAAAAAGATGGTATTTTTAGAAATCGCATCAATGATAAATTGAATACTTTATCCTCCTCATTATTATCACAAGATATGTCGTATAGTTATTTTGCCATATTTAAGATTTTTCTAGACTATATAACTAAACAGAATCATAAAACAATAGCTTGTACTCAGACACCCAATAATCTTTTCTACATTAAAAAGATTTTAAAAGAATATCCAAATTCAAAGGTTATAAATATGATCCGTGATAATAGGGATGTTTTGTTGTCACAGAAAAATAAATGGAAAAGAAAGTTTTTAGGAGCTAAAAAAATTCCTTTATTTGAGAGTATTCGTTCTTTGTTTAATTATCACCCTATAACTACATCGTTTTTGTGGAGATCTTCATTAAAAGTAACAACTGATTTTAGTAACCATAAACGGTTTATGGTAGTTAAGTTTGAAGATTTTCTTGCTTCGCCAAAAAATAAATGTAAAGAGATATGTGATTTTTTATCTATAGAATTTAATGATAAAATGTTATTGATTCCAAATATTGGATCATCTACTGAGCATGATGAAGGACAATTATTAATTGATTCTACTAAGATATTTAAATGGAAGAATGGTGGTTTAAATCAAGCTGAAATCTTTTTAACCCAGATAATATCAAGTGGTTTAATGGATAAATATGGCTATGTAAAGAAAAACTTTATTTTTCCACCAATAAGCGTGTTGTTTTATTTCTTTACATTTCCAATCAAATCTTTTTTTGCACTTTTTTTTAATTTAGGAAGATTTTCCAGTCTTATTGATTTAATAAAAATAAAAAATAAAGAATGAAGGTAGATTTTTTTATTGTTGGCGCACCAAAGTCCGGCACAACATCATTGTATCAGTATCTTAATCAACATCAAGATATAAGTATGAGCCTGATTAAAGAACCAAATTATTTTTCTAGTGAGGAGTTGAATCGTCAAGGCTTATATTACAAAGCCAAGGTGATTTCTCAATTAGAAACCTACAATAAACTTTTTATAAAAGAAAAAAATAATCAGTTATTAGGAGAAGCAAGTGTATCTTATTTATTTTATCAAGACGTGCCGTGCAAAATACATACATATAATCCT
>Ga0209403_10001927_pt1 | contig 25723 bp, 15 predicted proteins | sample ArcticOcean_MG_C_8_FD_187440 | JGI IMG/M metagenome (GOLD analysis project Ga0209403, IMG submission 187440) | Marine microbial communities from western Arctic Ocean - ArcticOcean_MG_CB11_86 (SPAdes) (version 2) | ecosystem: Environmental > Aquatic > Marine > Oceanic | place: Arctic Ocean... | reverse complement strand
TATAGTATTCCACTTCAAAATGAACATTAACGGAAATTCCACTCAAAACAGAAATTTATAGTATTCCACTTCAAAATGAACATTAACGGAAATTCCACTGCCAGGTCACGAAAACATCACGCAGAGAGTTATCTCAACTGAAAACTCCGGCTTGCGCCGGAAAGTTTTCGGATCTACCCCTCCTCTAAATATTATTGAAACGCGCTACCATGGGTTTATTCACCAGGTTCAGATATATTCAGAGTGGATTTCTCCGGAGTTTCAAAATTTGAAACACAGAAAATCACCCATTTATCCAAACATATGAAATCCTATGGCCGTTGCTTCAGCAAAATAGGGAGAGCCTCACTTTGCGAGGTTTCGCCAGATTCAATTTTCAAAGAGCTTCCATTCCATTTCAATTCCGTTGTGCGGTCAACACCCACACGATGTCCTTAAAACGGCGGCTTAGTATTATTAAGCCAGGGTTTCACGATAAATTTGAAATCCCCTTGCCTGATAATTTTTTAGTGCATTAGGATGGTCAAGGCTACAGGTATGTACCCAAACCCTGTTTGTTTCTGCCCCCCATGCATTTTCAATTGCGGCAGACAATAATCCACCACCTAATCCTTTACCCACGAATTGAGGCAACAGTCCAAAATAGGCCAGTTCCACATCCTTGTCCTGAGTATTCAATTCAAAATAACCTGCAGGCGTACCTTGATAAAGTAACATCCAGGTCTGATGTTCTTCACGATCAACCCAGTCCTGCCATTGTTCTTCGGTCCATGATTCATGTCCTGTCCATTGCCACTTTTTGCCAACCTCCAGATAAAAAAAGCGATTCATCGCAGGCAATGGTATTCCAAATCTCACCAGCTGTGTTTCCGGAGGAAGCGCCTTTGGCCGCAACTCTTCCGGCTTCTGCATTTCAAGATACCAAATCGTTTCCGGTTCACTATTCTGCATGTTCATTCATCACCTTGTTTGTCATAATTTTTAATCAGCACAGTTGTCCGCATAATACTGAGTCCGAATTACTCAGCTTAAGGTAGAATTAACCCCTCTCTAATTTAGCATCACGAAAAACCCGGCTGACAAACTGCACATGCCTCAGAAACAGCTGCAACTCAAAACAGTTGCGGCCAGCATTTGCAATTCGCAGCAGTGCAATTACGACAATTTTGACATTCAAACAACAAAGCCAAAAAACAGCACACGGCTATTCTTTGGCTTTAAGTTGTTCTGTATTTGTTACAACTGTATTCCGTTCTCTCTCAGTAAATTTTGGGATTAACCCATACTCCATTTTGATCCGGAACTGCTGAACGGCTAGATCAAGTTTTTGAAACAGTACCCCTGGTTACAATTCTACGCAGAGTCTATTCCGGATAAACAATAGACCATAATCCATTTGCTTTCAGCTATTTATTTTCAGTAAAATTCCAGTCAACCTGCATATTTCTACAGGAAGAGTTTTCCGGTTTTCTACTTGAATCAAAATTCACTTATCCGTTTGGAACCTCCACAAAAATATAACACTACCGCCTTCTGTAACATTTGAGGATAATCTACTTTAGTTACATTTATCCATTGCAGTCTGGTCAGAAAACAATAAACCGCCCGACCTTTTTGAATCTGTAGTCGGCAGTTGTCACCTTTGTATAGGTTTCCCGAGTGAGAAATTATTCAATTTTCAAAGAACGAAAATGCCAAACCTATTCGTTGACCTCTATTTAATTATCATGGTTCTCAAGAAGTAATACACAGTTGCATGGCTTTTACGACTGCTGCATCATCTTTTAACAAATAACCCGGCTGACAAACAGTACATGCCTCAGAAACACTGTAACTCAAAACAGTTACGGCCTTACATGTGCTGTTTGCAGCCGGGCAATTCCGGCGGTAGCTAAATTTTCAAACAACAAAGCCAAAAAATAGCGATTGCTACCTTTTGGCTTAGTCTGAGAATTATGCTGTCTTTTACTGATTATTCAGCCTGTCACCCTGATCCTCTTCTCTGCATTATCCTGATTCTGCTGCTGCATCGCTTGAGGAGTTTGAGGTTGAGCAGTTTGAGTTTTACTCTTTTTGTTTATTTGAACCCAAGCCGCACGCAATTCCTTAAGCAAATCGATGACAACTAAGATCGGTTCTGTCTTTTTTTCCATGTTTGCTTCAATCAGTTGACTAAACATGTAGCTGTAGAGAGACTGCAGATTTTTTGCAATATCACCACCCTGTTCCATGTTGAGGGTCGCCATCAATTCAGTCACAATGTTCTTGGCTTTGATCAGGCAATTATGGACTTTTTCTATTTCGCCTGATTTCATGTACTCAACAGCAAAGCTGGCATTTTTTATTGCTCCGTCATAGAGCATAATTATCAGCTTGTTTTGATCAAGTGTATTAACAGAAGCCTTCTTATAGGCATTCTGATAGTTACCATAGGTGCTCATCGCATCTCCTGAATCATTTTAGTATTATTATCTCTTCGCTCCGCTCATGGCAGAGAGTTGTTGACTGATATAATTTTGTTGGGATTTTAATCTCCCCATCGTACTATCCAGCTTGGCAAATTTATTTTGCAGGCGTGAACGTTTGCTTTCGGCTCTTTTGTTTAAGCGTTTGATTTGATCATCAAAACTGCTCATCTGTCCGCTTATATCATCTGTGGCACGTTTAACATTTCCACCTAAAGGGTCATTCAATTTGCTGAGTTTATCACCTAACTTAACTGCTACTCCTTTTGATATTCTTATAGTAGCTTCTTCATTATCAAGCAGATCGTTCTCCCCGAGGGTTACGAATATTCTCAAACCTTCAGTATTTGAGTCTTCCTTGCCTACGAGTAACTGCCCTCTGCCTTTTGCTTCAACGTTACCGATGGAACCCGCGACATCCTCACCAGCAGTGCTGATCCCATCTACAAGACCTAAACTTGCCAGATCCATGCCGGAACCTCCTTCAACATCAATAGTACTGTTGCTGCCGTATGTACTGGAAACTATCTTCAAGCGGCCTTCTTCTTCACGCACCTGTATCCCGCGGCGTCCTAAAACCTTGTCTTCCATCAAGCGGTTCTGAATAGTCTTTGCAAGACTTCCCAGAGTATAGATGTCCTTGCGCAACTCAATTGGATCAGACTGCCTGCCGTTCATTTTTACAACCAAAACTTTGTTTGTATCATCTACCTTGATTGCTCCAGTAAGTGGTGTCCCCAGGTAAAATCCCCGTTTGGCAGTATTTGAAACATCCACACGGTAACCGCTGGGATTTACCCTCGTTTCTTCAGTCATCCCCAGAAAGCTGACTCCAGGATTATCCGTATTTCCGTGACTGCGGAATAAATTTGCAACATCAGAAAAATTATCAACAATTTTTTCGTTTAACTTTTTCTCATCAATCGACATGAGCCCGCGGTCATCGATTTTCAGTCCTATTGAAAAAAGCATATTCGTGGACTGCGGTAAACCACTCACTGTTGCAATTGTAGTGGTCGCAATCTCATTGACCATTTGGGCCAGATTTCTATCACTTAACAAAGGTGCGGCCGTGTTTGTTGACTTGTTGAACTTTGACATCTCTTTCGCTGTTGCCTGAAATGTGTTGTAGGCATCAACAAAATCATAAATGCGTTCCTTGGCCACCTCTGTGTCACCTAGTACAGATACAATTACCGGCTTTTTGCTGGGTGAATAAAACTCCAGATCAAGTCCTGGAATTACATCATTGGCTTCATTCTCGGAACGTCTAATCTCAAGTCCTTCTCCGCTCCTGGTTGCACCAAGACGCAACACTAAATCCTGTGCAAGCCTGACTGTAGAGGTTTCTGTCGAAATAGTAAAAGAATCATCTTCAAACAAATCACCTTTTCCAAGAGCCAGTCTTAAACCTTCGTTAAACAAAACAGGCGTACCGGGCACATAACCTTCACCAACTTCCACTGTACCTGAATCGCCAAACGTATCTTCCCAACTCAATTTAAGTGCACGCGTGATTCCTACTGAACCTCTTTTTTCAACTACAAAAGTGTACGTTTTGGCTATATCAGGTTCATATTTACCAGATACTTCTATCGACGCATTGCTGAGCCGGCCTGACAAACCGCCTATGCCTTGCGAAACACTGAGAGCACTTATATCTTTCTCGTTTTCGATTCCCTCGTATTCAGCATAAGTCTGCCATTTTGCCAGTACATCTACTTTATTGGAAACCCCGCGGTGCTCTTCATCACTCCACCACATATCTTCTGAAGTCGGTGCAATAACATCCACATCAGTTGTATCACCGTCCCTTAAAACACTGGGGTTCACCTCAATAAATAAACCGTTTCCCAAAGGTAATCGTTTTGGGTCACGCTTGCCCTTTTTACTGAACTCCAAATCAAAAAGCTCTTCGCCGTCTTCAGAATCAAAAGCGGTGGCTTTATCAAATGGACCTTCCGCTTTACCTACTTCTCCCAAATACGGTTGACCAATATTGACAGAACCTTTTTCTCCGCTTTCAGAGAATTCATAATGCAGTTTAAGCGGACTTGGTCCTCCGACCTGTCCATTGCCTTCAACTCGAAAAACGATCGTATCATCCTCCATACCGTCGTAAGTACCGACTACTCTAACCCCGCCTTCAGATGCCTTACTGCTCCAGTCAGAAGGTTGTGAAATTTTAGGTGCACGCTGAGCAGCACTCATCCACCAGAGCAAATCAGATTTTTCTGCGGCAACATCTACTGTAAAAGTATCACCTGCAACCACTTCACCGTCACTTATCAATAATTTTAATCCGTCGGTAACATCGAGTGGACTACCCGGAATATAATTAAATTTATTGATTTCTATTTCACCTTCTCTACCATTCTCGTCCTTCCAGCCGATGAGTACACCAGCGTCAGAAGGTATCATTCCGGAACGGACTACTTGAAACGTAAAGACGTTATCCTCTTCCCCATTGTAGGTGCCGCCGACTTCAACTATGTTGGTTGATCCACCAAATCCTGTACCAGAAGTCGTTTCAGGCTCTTTTACGTCAAAGCCCTTCCAGTTCGCAGTTTTTTCAAATGTATTTTCGTAACTCGGCGAACCAACTTCACCTCCCTGGAGATTTACGTCAATACTAATTCGTCCCTGTTCACCTTTTACATTACTGGTCAGCAGCAAGCGATAAGGCGTATCACCGTGAGTTTTGGCGATGTAGGCTTCCACATTCGCGTCCGAATTGTTGATAGCCCGTTTCAGGTCAACTAGAGTATCTTTGCCTTCAGCAAGATTAATCGAGACCGGTGACTCTTCCTCATCATTTCCAACTTTAATCTGCACTTTTCCGGTGCCGATTCGTGTGGTGTCACCCTCAAATCCCTGAGAAGTTATTTGATGCGATAAGGCAACAGACTCCACGATAATTGAGTGTCTGCCAGGCTCAGAATCTTTCCGGGCTTTTGGCAACACCACATCCGCATCGCTGGTCTCAACTTTACGAGCCTCCCAGATTTCGAACTTATCCAGTGCTTCGGTAACACCCTGGAGTTTATTCAACTCCGATTTCACGGCTTCCCAAGCCTCCAACTCGCTTACTTTCTGTTCTTTACGGGCCTCGACAGGTTTGATACGACGCTGCTCGATTGCCATAAAGCGATCGACGATCTCCCTTGTATTCAGTTTTGAACCTAAGCCAGTAATAGCGTTCGGATTTAGTTCTGCCAAGACGGTTCCGTTTTTTGAAGCAAGCAGTTTTGTCGACTACCGGATCATTCTCCGGAAAAAGGCCGTTATTTGCCTAGTCGATTTTAGTCAACTACCTGATATAAAATAGATTTCTATTTTGCCAGTTCAAAGCGAACCGACCGCTAGAATTCATTTCAAAAAACATTCCAATTAGCCATTTGAATTCAGCAACTGTAAAACGGACTGCGGAACCTGATTGGCCTGCGCCAACATTGCTGTTCCTGAAGAAAGCAGGATTTGATTCTTGACCAGCGAACTCATCTCCTGGGCCATATCCGTATCTGCCAGCAGAGATTCTGAAGCAGTCAGGTTTTCCTTTGAAACACGCAAACTGTGTAAATTTGCTTCCAGCGCATTTTTCTGGAATGAACCTAAATTTCCACGCATCGTGGAAACATCATCAATTGCCTGATCAATGAGTAACAACGAATCTTGTGCCGCGTCTGCATCCAGCACATCAATTTCTGCTAAATTCTGGAAGTTGCTGTTGTTGTCGACTCTATTTGCAAGCTGTTCCGGATCAATACTGTCCACCGAAAACCGCCGTAATTGTCCTTGATTCGGACCAATTTGAAAAACAAGAGAATTTTGTGAAACATGGACATAACCGTCAATATCCTCGCCAACCAGGAACTCATTGTCTTGTTCACGTTTGAGCAACCCGGTAAAGCGGTTATCGCTACGATTAAATATTTCATAAATTATATCATCCGTTGTTTCACCATACTTCAAGGTTACTCCTTCGGCTTCTGCTCCAGGAGCTCCTGTGAGGTACTGTCCTGTTCCCATAGCAGCGCCGCCTGCACTGACCTCCGGCAAGCCACCGATTGTGCCTTCCACATCGCGTCCTGAAAGAGCATAGACCGCCTCGTGTGCTTTTGTATCAGCACCAAAATAGTTGTCCATAGTTGAGGAAACAGTAAAGCCCTGTTCACTGCCGAACTGTCGATGTCTCAAAACGATAACTTCATCCATACCTGTAACAAAATCGTTGATCTCACCAGGTGTTCTCACTATCTCTTTCAGAGCGTCATTTAAGGTATCGAAGTTTTCCAGAAAGGGGCCTAAATTGTCTGAGGGTCGATAAATAAAAACATCCAGTTCCATTCCTGCTTCGTCTGTCACTCTCTGCATTTCATGCGCAATCAACTGCTGAATTGCGCGTTCCGTTCTCAGTGTTGCCTCCGGAGTTCCGTTGCGTTTGGCGGAATTGCTCAATTTTTCAATTGTCTGCCGTAAATCGTTGTTGTTTTTCAGATCAATTGAAACTGTGCGTCCACCTTCATTGATCACAAAAGAGATCGAGTTGTTTGGATCAGATGAAGAAACATCTTCAAGTCTCAACCTGTGCATTGCAACCGTCATTGAACGTGTAGCGACCTGAGTTATATTAATTTTTAAGCCGTCTGCCGCAGTCGAGATTGAACCTTCTGAGGCCGAAACAAATTCAAGTCCGTCACCAACTGCAACTCCTGTTGCAGAATTACTGCCGTCAAGCAATGTTCGTGTTCCAAACTGAGTGTTACGTGAAATATTTTTTAAAGTTGAGATAATGTTTTCCACTTCATTCTGGTCTGCCTGCAGAATTTTTTCGTCATTAGTACCTTCGTTTGCAGCATGTATCGCCAATTGGCGTAAATTGATTAACATGTTGCTCACTTCATTTAATGCGCCTTCTGTAGTTTGAATCATTGAAATGGATGATTCGGAGTTGCGAATTGCTTGTCCAAGCCCTGAAATCTGACTTTTCATCTGTTCTGAAATAACAAGAGACGCAGGTCCATCGGCAGCATGATTGAGTTTACGCCCGGAAGACAAACGCTCCAGGTTTTTGCCCAATTCCCGCTCAGTCTGCTGTAGGTGTCTCAGCGCGTTCAGTGCTGCTATATTTGAGTTGACTCGCAATGCCATGTTTTTTTATTTCCAGTTTGCTGACAAAAAGGTGCTCTATAACCTCTTATCGGCACGCAGTTATTTTTCTTTAGCTATTAATAGATCTTCACCACAAAATATTCAATGGATTTTATGCAGTTCTTCCTTAACATCGGCAGCAGAATTTTTTTCTTTAGTAAATAGTTGCTGTCTCCTGAATGTTTGTAATCCACTCACTCATCACTAATTAGTAAATAAGGATGAGTAATTAGTAATTAGTGATGAACCAGTAAAAAGTCTAAATGGTACACTTGTATGTCATTCCCGCGAAAGCTGGAATCCATTATTTCAGCTACTTACAAGTTTTTGGATTCCAGCAAAGTTCATTCCAGTAAAACGAAAGCATATTCACTGCCGGACAGGAAGAGGGTGAAGATACGTGTTTCGCCTTTGGAACCGTTTCCGGAAGTACGAATAAGGGGGGCGTAGCGTCCGGGATTTCCGGCAGTGGCGTTCAGAGTGATTGTAAGAAAGTAGGTGAAGTTATCGGAGTTCCAGTAGACTTTTCCGGTTCCTAGTTTTACTGCGTTTGCTGTACCATCCCGTGACACGTCAGACGTGCCACCAAGTTTTGTTAGGTTGACTGCAGAAACATTCATTGTACCAAAAACTCTGATCCGGACGTCGCCTTCTGCACCAGACTTGCCTTCGAGACACATACTTCCGGCAAGCTGCGCGGCTTTACGGCACCATTTGCGACCTCTTTCCTGCTCGTCAGCGCAGGCGGTAAAGGTCAATACTGCTAGTAACAACAGACAAAAATATACTTTGGTTCCGGACATAATAATGATGTATTCAAAAATAATTGTCAGTCCTGCTTTCGCGGGAATCCAGGAACTTGTAAGTAGTTGAAACACTCGGTTTCCCCTAGTTAATCTAGACGAGGACAAGCTTTGCGGGAATGATAAACAAGAGTGTCATGCTGACATTTTAGGTGGGCAACTAAAATGCTTGTCTTAAAAAAGACAGAAATAAACCAAGTACTTAAATCAGCAATATGGAAATTAAAATTAAATCCAGCGGCTATTTAGATGCTGGCTCATGTAGACCGTAGAGTGAAATCTTAATGTTATTTGCATAGTTGCTTTTACAAGATTTAGCGCTTTGTAAGCAATGACAAAGTTATGGGACTTTTTACTAAAACAGCCAAAAAAACCAAAAAAAAGCCTCCAGCCTACAGAACGTTGACGGGGGGCTTTCTAGAAAAGGTGGGGTTAGATGAATGAGTTATTCGTTATACCAAACACGAACTGGCGGATAGAGAGTAGAAGTAGCACTGACTCCTGCAACTCCAACCTTTTTATTATCTGAACTCACTTTAACATCTACTGGACCAAAGATGCCAGTTGCACCGAGTGGGGTTAAAGATGGTGATCTATAGAGAAGTGTACCTCCAGAATTGTTATCAATCGCTAAATTATGGTACACCATTGCTGTCTGCGTCTATAGCTAAAGAATCAGCTGTAGTACTCGAGACAGTTGCAGCTAAACTAACCGTTAAGGCGGTTGTGTTATCGATGATGCTGTACAGAAGCGTAGATATGTTATTGGCAATAGCCATATAGAAAGTTCGGTTATCTCCTGATATTCCACCGTATATCATTGAACAATCCGTAGTCAAAGTTGTGTTATCTATCGATGCTATCGCTCCTGTATATTCCCATGCAGTTGTATTGTCCACTCCAGATGAATTTAATACACCTGCGACAACACCACTTTCATTGTCATTAAAAACCACAACACGGCCTCCACCGACTGCACCACAAAATTGGTCTCCAGTATTTTGTGTAACAATATTAACATCCACACGAGCGAGGGTTCCAGGTGTGGTAAGATTGTAGACTGCGATGTTGGTTCCGTTATCAGCAATACCAATCATGTTGGTTCCATCTGAATCAAGAACAATACGATCTGTCACAGTACTGACGAAGACTGGGCTGGCTGATGTTGAGCAACTTCCGCTTGTGCACGCGGTAAGTGTACCGTTGTCTTTTGCAGTGAGGGTATATAATGTTGACCCATGGATACCAGTATCCATAATTGCGGAAAATCCGGTTGCTTCAGTCACGACAGTTGACGCTGTTCCAAACGTGGGCGCAGTTGTTGTAGACTTGGTATCGGTTATTGCCTGAGTTGCAGTTACATTATCAGAACTCCCATCGGCAGTCACAACTTCAAATGAAGTCGATGCTCCTGGAGTGATGAATACACGTGTAACGTTGTCTAGTGCGTTAGTAATAGTTGCTCCAAAACCACGGTCATTAAGTGCTGCATTTGCGCAACTTGTCGCGGCGCCTACTTCATTTCTGGGGCAGACGATCAAATGCGTGATTGAACCGTCACCTGCACCAAGAGCTACGCCTGTAATTCCGGTGACTGTAACATTGTCGTCACCCGAGGTTCCATCATTGAAAAGCGGCCAAAGTTCAGTAGATCCAAGTGCTGGTAATATTTGTAAGTATGTAACAGCAGTAGATTTAGTTGTGGCACTTGATCCCAAATAACCTCAGTACTTTACTCTGCTGGAACTTAGGTTATCAAGTCCGCTAACATAGAAAGCTCTTACCACTTCTCCTAGATCAAAATCTGTATCGGCAGTAGCACTGGAGGTAACCGCCAAATCACTATCCGCACTCGGAACAGCAATTGATCCATCTGCACCTGTTGCTCCAGTATCACCGGTTGCTCCGGCAGTTCCGGTTCCGGCTGAACCTGCAGCCCCACTACTGCCTGAACTTCCACTACCACAAGCGGCAAGGAAATCCAGACTGAACAGGACGCTGATTCCTAATAAAATTTTACGCATAACATACTCCTAAAAGAGTTGATTAAAGATAAACGGGGAACCAACGAGGCACAACCCGCAGAAAAGTCGCCCCAATTATGGTGCTGACTGTCATATATATTAAGCTTCTTTCATCTTTATACAATTGATTATATAGTATTAAATTGTAATAATTATGAAAGTTTCGTAAAATTTAGTAAATACTTAGCATATCGTCAGGGTCTCTCAGGTATTAAGGTTGATGCATTCGTAAATAGTTGTCATTCTCGCGAAAGCGGGAATGACAGACAAGTGTAAGATTTAGACTTTTTACTGGTTCATCAAGGTTAGAAGCCACGGATTAACGAAGATAAAAAAAGGCAATCAGGGAAAAGAAGTTTCAGAGTTTAAAAGTGAAAAGTGAAAAGTGAAAATGTAAAAATGAAGTGCAAAAGGGAAAAGGCACTGAGTTGCAATTAAAAATTCAGCGGAGTTTTAAAGAGCAGTTTTAATCTGTGTCAGCGAATAAAATTGAGTGAATGAATACTAAAAAGCTTGTCATGCAAAATAAAATGAGTTATACTTCGTAGGTTTTATAGACAAATTTTATAGTTCTCTTCAAGTTGAACAGTTAAAGATTAACAACTGCAGATTTGTATATAACTCAGGAATGAGACCAAAACCGCAGCATTTAAATAACACCGAATATTAGTTAAGCAATGAAACGTACTTTCCAGCCGAACAACCAGCGGCGCAAGAAGAAACATGGGTTCCGTGCCCGCATGGCGACTCCAGGTGGTCGTAGAGTTATTAAACGTCGTCGCGCCAAAGGCAGAAAACGCCTCAGTGTATGAGTCTGCAGAATACTTTCCCGAAAGCAGTCCGGCTGCATAACAGCCGAGCTATCAGGGAAGTTTTCGAGCAGGGTGTCTATAAGTCTTTGGGACCGATTGGTGTCAAATACAAGATGGCAGAAACTGAGTCCAGCCGTTTTTCAATCTCCGTTAAAAAGAAGGTCGGAAATGCCCCTTGTCGGAATCAGATCAAGCGGTTTATCAGGGAAGCGGTACGTAAGGAGCGTGCTCATTTGAACTATTCGTTTGATATTTGTTTTTTTGTAACCAACCCTCCAAAGCACAAGTTGGCATCAGCTTATGTCCTGCGTCAGGTCAGACGATTTTTCAACGAAATAAATCATGACTCCAGTAACTGAAGCGGTAGATACGAGGCAGAGATCGGCAGCGCAGAGCTTTGGAATTTTCCGGAAAATATCCGCTGACAAGATTTTGAGCAGTTTTTTACGACACGTTATGGTGGTTTTCATCAAAGGATACCGCTACTGGCTTTCACCGCTGCTGCCGGCTTCCTGCAGATTTTATCCAAGTTGTTCAGCCTATGCGCTGGAATCTTACCAAAGACTTGGTTTTTGGAAGGGGACATATTTGAGCCTGCGGCGAATTTTAAAATGTAATCCGTTTCATCCCGGAGGTGTAGATCCGGTGCCCGGAGACAATGTCAGCATGTTTGCGGATTGCTCCAGACTTTCTGAAAGAAAATAATTCTAGTCAATTTTTATGGATAAAAATACTCTACTTGCAGTTCTTCTCTCTGGTGCCATTATGGTTGGCTGGTATGCTCTTTTTCCACCGCCAGAACCACCACCACAAGAAGTTTTCAACACAGTCGATCAGTCACTAAATGAGCAGAACTCTGGATCATCGAGAACAGACTCAACGGAGACAAGATACACCGATTCCACTCTTTCTTCTGCAGCACCTTTGTCTTCAATCGCAGAAGTCGACAGTAGTTTACCCTCCAGAGAAGTCAGCATTGAAACAGATAATTACCGGCTTGTTTTAGACACACGAGGCGGAATCGCTAAAAGCCTGCAGTTAAAGCATTTTAAGCATACCAAACCACGTCTCACCCTGAGCACCTGGTTTCCATTTTTAACGAGTTTTATCGGACCGGATTATCGGGATGAAGTCACCGAAGATAACCGTGTGGAGATGTTAGGCAATCATCTTGCGGAAGTACCTGCTTTTACCCAGGAATTTAAGAATGACCAAAAAACAAGTGCGCTCTTCCGTAATGCTGTCTTTGCCACAAGCGCAGAGGAGATTGTGCTGGATGAAGGTGAAGGAAAAGTAACGCTGACTCTGACCTCTCCGATTTTAAACGGCCTCCAGTTGATCAAGTTTTTCGAAGTGACTCCGGGCAGTTATATCCTAAATTACCGTGTGCAGTTGATCAACCGTTCGAATGAGGCGAAGTCACTTGAAGTTCTTTACTTTTTTGGAGAACAGCGGCTTTCGGACAGTAGCGGAGGAATGCAACAGGTTTCTCATGAAGGTCCAGTTTTCTATTTTGATGAAAGTCTGCAGACAGAAACTACTGACAACATAGAAGGTGAACTTCCTGTCACTCAAATGAAATGGCTGGGCGTGGAAGATCAATATTTCATCAGTGCCGCTTTTCCAATGACTACTGTACGGAACGGTTTTTTCCGCGCAGGTGCATATCTCTCTGCGCCTCAGCCTAATATTCAAGGCGAGCGCTTGTTGTCACCTTATTTTGGAGTTGCTTTACCACCGACTAATTTGCAGCCAAACCTGCTGGTTGAGTCAGATTTCAGCATGTATTATGGACCGAAAGAGGATGAAGAGTTACTGAAATTTGGACACAACCTGGTGGAATCCCATGACATGACTCTGGAGATACTGGCCGGACCGCTGCTGGATCTGCTGCGCTTGATTTACGGTTACGTCGGAAACTACGGAGTGGCTATCATTATTTTGACAATTATCGTACGTTTGGTTTTGTTTCCCCTGACTTTCAAGGGTATGAAAAGTATGAAGCGTATGCAGCAGTTGTCTCCTAGGATGAAAAAGCTGCAAGCAAAATACAAGAACAATAAGGAAAAGCTGAACAAGGAAATGATGGAGCTTTACCGTAAAAACCGTGTGAATCCGCTGGGTGGATGTTTGCCGATGCTGCTCCAGATTCCGGTGTTTTTCGCACTTTACAGCTCACTTTCAAGTGCAGTTGAATTACGGCATGCTCCTTTTATGTTTTGGATCAGCGATTTGTCACAGCCGGATGGACTCGGAATCACACCTTTGCTGATGGGCGCGTCCATGTACTTTCAGCAAAAATTGACTCCGCAAACCGCTATGATGGATCCCACTCAAGCGAAAGTTATGCAGATGCTGCCTTTCATTTTTACTATCTTCACCTTTACCTTTCCATCCGGTTTGACCTTGTATTGGGTGACGAGCAATGTCCTTTCGATTGCCCAGCAGCAAATCATCAACCGCATCAAAACCCCGGAAATGCAGGAATGATTCTCTAAAGAATCAGTTCCAGTCCATGTTTTCAGTTATTCTGTTACGCTAATAACTTGATTATGAGTTGAATTTCTGTTCTACTTTGTGGGCTATTGCATCTATTCCAAAAAAGCTTCAAGTATTAACTAAGGAAAATCGTTCCCTGTGTGTGTTACTTGAACTGAGTCGCATTAGAAGCTAACATTAAACTTATTTTCCGCTTTCGACTCTCTCGCGACACCGTTCAGGCACCACACTCAACCAGTGGTCTGTAAACAGTTGAAATAATCCTAAGATCATCAACTTGATGATCTTCCTGGAGCGAATAGCAAATAACGGTTTATGTCAGCGATGCTTAAGAGTTCCAGTTTTAGGCGAAATTACAACTTATCCCGACAGTATTAGAAGTTTAAAAAAGCAGGGTGTATTTTTCATGAAGTTTAAATATCCGGAAAAGCAGGGACTTTACGATCCCCAATTTGAGCACGACAGTTGCGGAGTAGGATTTGTGGTACAGATAAAGAACCGCAAATCTCACCAGATTGTCCAGCAGGGACTGCGTTTGCTCTGCAATCTTGATCATCGTGGAGCGCTGGGCGCAGATCCGGACACAGGTGACGGTTCCGGAATCTTGATTCAAATTCCACATCATTTTTTTGTTGAAGAATGTCAGCAAGCTGGGTTTTATCTGCCAGAAGCAGGTGAGTATGGAATTGCCTCAATTTTTCTGCCGCAGGATCCTGTCGCACGTAGACATTGCGGTGAAGTGATTGAAAGTCATATTGTTGAAAAAGGGATGGATCTGCTTGGTTGGCGTGATGTGCCGATTAATCTTGATTACGTTGGTAAGCAAGCTCGTTCCTCAATGCCTGCCATGCGTCAGTTATTCATGGGTCACCGCAGGTTGGAAAATTATGATCAGGAAAAGTTCGAGCGCAAATTGTACATTACGCGTAAAGCAATCCGGACTGCTCTGCAGGATGTTGAAGACATGATAATTACCAGCATGTCATCACGGACAATTGTCTATAAAGGCATGTTGATTCCGCATCAGATGGAACATTTTTTTCCGGATTTGTCTGATCCGCGTTTTAGCAGCGCAATGGCTTTAGTTCATACACGTTTTCCAACCAACACCTTTCCACGTTGGGATCTGGTTCAGCCTTTCCGTAACCTAGCGCACAATGGAGAAATCAATTCATTACGCGGTAATATCAACTGGATGCTTGGACGGCGCCCGACCTTAGCTTCTCCTTTGTATGATAATATCCGTGAATTGCAACCTATCATTATTCCAAGAGGTAGCGACTCTGCCTGCATGGACAATGTTTTCGAATTCCTGATTCAATCAGGTTACTCGCTTCCGCATGCGATGATGATGATGGTGCCGGAAGCATGGGAGAAAAATCCGGATATGAATCATGAAAAACAGGCTTTTTATGAATTTCATGATCACTTGATGGAACCGTGGGACGGACCTGCTTCCCTCACTTTTACGGATGGTATACGCATAGGAGCGACTCTTGATCGTAACGGTTTGCGCCCTTCACGTTATGTCGTTACAAAAGATGATTTTGTGATTATGGGTTCAGAAGTCGGTGCCGTGGATGTTGATCCGGAGAATATAAAATTCAAAGGCCGTTTACAACCTGGAAAAATGTTTCTCGTTGATACGGAAGAGGGGCGGATAATAGATGACGCTGAACTGAAAAAAGAAATATGTTCTGCTAAACCTTATGCAAAATGGTTGAAGGAGAATGTGCTCGAATTATCTCATTTACCAAAACCAGCAAAAGTTCCAGAAACTGATTTCGACACATTGTTACTGCGGCAGAAAATTTTTGGCTATACAACTGAGGATCTTAATCTGCTGCTGACACCAATGGTGGTAGACGGAGTGGAAGCTTCCGGTTCGATGGGTAATGATACACCACTCGCGGTCTTGTCCGATAAACCACGTTTACTCTACGATTATTTTAAGCAAATTTTCGCACAGGTCAGCAATCCTCCTGTAGACGCGATCAGGGAAGAATTGGTGATGTCTCTGACCAGCCGTCTTGGCCCGCAAAGGAACATTCTTGAACCCGGTCCAGAACACGCGCGGATGCTAAAACTTGAGCATCCTGTGCTGAGCAACGAACAACTTGCGCAGCTTAAAGAACTCGACAATCAGCATTTTTTTTCATCTACTGTCAGCATCCTTTTTGATGCTGAAAAAGGTACAGAAGGATTAACTGCAGCGGTCAGCAAACTTTGCATGCAGGCTGAAAACGCGGTGAAATCAGGCAGTGCTTTTCTTGTTTTGAGTGACCGAGGGGCCGGAAAAGAGCAGATTCCAATTCCTGCCCTGCTGGCAGTCGCAGCAGTTCACCATCACCTTATTTTGAAAAGAAAACGTTACAAAATAGGCATAATCGTTGAAACTGGTGAAGCGCGTGAAATCGCACATTTTTGTTTGCTGGTAAGTTATGGTGCAGGTGCGATAAATCCATATCTTGCTTTTGAAACTTTTGAACAAATGATAAAGCAAAAAGCTTTGCCAGCAGAACTGACTCGTGAAAAAGCAAATGAGAATTATCTAAAAGCCATCCGCAAAGGCATGTATAAGGTCTTTGCGAAAATGGGCATTTCCACTATTCAAAGTTACCGTGGCGCACAAATTTTTGAAGCAATAGGTTTGAATGAAGATCTGGTTCATGGCCATTTTTCAGGAACACCCTCCAGAATAAACGGTATTGGTATTGAGGAAATTGCTCAGGAAAGTTTGTTGAGGCACAGGAATGCACTTGAAGAAACTGCTGATACAAACAGTATCCTGCCCGGAGGCGGATTTTATCATTGGCGTCGTCAAGGGGAATTTCATCAGATTAATCCTGTGATGTCAAATACCCTGCAGAAGGCAGTACGAAATAACAGCCAGGACTCATACGAAGAATTTTCAAAGCTGGTCAACGATCAGCACCATCGTTTCTCAACTCCAAGGAGTTTGTTTGAGTTTGCAGAAGGTTATCCAATTTTGCTGGATGAAGTTGAACCTGCAGCTGAAATCGTCAAGCGCTTTGTGACAGGAGCAATGTCATTTGGTTCAATCAGTATCGAATCGCACGAAACTCTGGCCATCGCGATGAATCGTATCGGCGCACGCAGCAACAGCGGAGAAGGCGGAGAAGACCCGCGACGTTTCAAAAAAAGAGACAACGGAGATTGGCCGGTGAGTAACGTAAAGCAAGTTGCTTCCGGACGTTTTGGAGTCACTATCAATTATCTGGTCAACTGCAACGAACTCCAAATAAAGGTTGCACAGGGCGCAAAGCCAGGAGAGGGTGGGCAGTTACCCGGAAACAAAGTCAGTGAGGCAATTGCGAAAGTCCGCAATTCAACTCCAGGAGTAACACTGATTTCTCCACCACCGCATCATGATATTTATTCTATTGAAGATTTGGCTCAGCTCATCTTTGATCTGAAAAACGCAAATCCAGAAGCAAAAATAAATGTAAAACTGGTCGCGGAAGCAGGAGTCGGCACAATTTCAGCCGGGGTCGCAAAAGCTCACGCGGATATTATCACCATCGCCGGACACGACGGCGGGACAGGCGCTTCACCGCTGACATCAATCAAACATGCCGGAATTCCGTGGGAACTGGGACTTTCAGAAGCTCACCAGACTTTGATGCTGAACCATCTGCGTGGACGAGTGAAACTGCAAACCGACGGTCAGCTTAAAACAGGACGGGATGTGGCAATTGCAGCTCTACTCGGTGCAGAAGAGTATGGTTTCGCGACGATGCCGCTGATTGCGATCGGCTGTATTATGATGCGCAAATGTCACCTGAATACTTGTCCTGTTGGTATTGCTACCCAAAATCCGGAATTGCGTAAAAAGTTCAGCGGTCAACCGGAACACGTTATTAATTATTTCTTTTTTGTGGCGGAAGAACTACGCAAAATAATGGCTGAACTGGGTTTCCGTAAAATCGACGACATGGTTGGACGTACCGATATGCTGAAGCAGCGTACCGATATAAAACACTGGAAAGCCAGTAAAGTTGATCTTTCCGCCCTGTTGCATCAAGTCCCGGCTGGTGAAGATGATACCGCATACTGCACCCAAGAGCAGAATCATGGATTGGATAAACAACTGGATCATCAACTGATAACTCAGGCAAAAGCTGCTCTGGACGAAGAAAAGCCGGTTAAAATTTCTCTGCCGATCCTCAATGTGAACCGTGCGGTTGGTACAATGTTGAGCAGCAAAATTGCCAAAAGATACGGTGCAAAAGGTTTAGCGGACAACACTATTCACTGCAAATTCAATGGTTCCGCTGGACAAAGTTTTGGAGCGTTTCTGGCGCCAGGAGTGACCCTGGAACTGGAAGGTGACGCAAATGACTACGCTGGTAAAGGTTTGAGCGGCGGACGTCTGGTGGTTTATCCTCCGGCGAATTCAACCTTTCCCGCAGATGAAAATATTCTGGTCGGCAACACAGTGCTTTACGGTGCAACTTCAGGCGAGGTCTTTTTCTGCGGAATTGCCGGGGAGCGCTTTGCTGTCCGTAACAGCGGTGCAAACGCAGTGGTTGAAGGTGTAGGTGATCACGGTTGTGAATACATGACCGGCGGTAAAGTGATCGTCCTCGGAGAAACCGGAAAGAATTTTGCCGCAGGCATGAGCGGTGGTATCTCTTATGTTTATGATAAAAAGGGAAATTTTACGGCGAACTGCAACAGCGGAATGGTGGATTTGGAAACCATTGATGATGCGGAGGAAAAACTTTGGCTACAGAAGCGGATCGAACTGCATCAGCAATACACAGGCAGTGAACTCGCGGTAAATTTATTGAATAATTGGGATCAAGTTATGGCAAAATTTGTAAAAGTTATGCCGATTGAATACCGGGCAGTACTGGAAAAAATGAAAAAAGAATCAGTATCCTGCAACTAGCATACAACAGTTTAAAATGGGAAAAGATACAGGATTTTTAGAATTTAAAAAAGATAGCCCGCCGCTGCGACCGGTAGAGGAACGGGTGCGTGATTATCAGGAGTACAACACTTTTTTTTCAACAGAAAATCTACAGCGTCAAGCTTCCCGCTGTATGGATTGCGGAGTCCCGTTTTGTCACATGGGTTGCCCCTTGGGTAACATGATCCCGGACTGGAACGATCTTGTCTACCGCGGGCACTGGAAAGAGGCGCTTGCGTCTTTGCAAAGTACCAATAATTTTCCGGAATTCACCGGACGTATTTGTCCCGCGCCCTGCGAGGATGACTGTGTGCTGAATGAACATTATACTTTGGACTCTGCTGAAAAACTGCAGAAAGTTAATGTTGTTACTATCGAGGAAATTGAAAAACACATCGCGGAACGCGGCTGGTCAGAAGGTTGGATCAAACCTTTGCCTCCGGAAAAACTGACTGATAAGCGGATCGCCATTGTCGGTTCAGGACCATCCGGACTGGCAGCAGCACAGCAGTTACGGCGTGTCGGACATGCGGTGACTATTTTTGAAAAAGATGATAGAATAGGAGGATTGCTGGTTTACGGAATTCCGGATTTTAAACTGGAAAAAAATATTGTCGCCAGACGAGTTGAACAACTCCGTGCAGAAGGAGTTGAGTTCCGGACAGGAGTCAATGTAGGTGTTGATTATTCAGTCGAAGAAATGCGTGGCAGTTTTGACGCGATCCTGTTGGCTACCGGTGCGCAACACGCGCGAAAACTGCTGGTTGAAGGCAGTGAATTGGAAGGTGTACATTATGCGATGGATTACCTTCCGGAGCGTAACCGTGTAGTAGCGGGAGATTCAATTCCGGAAGAACAAAGAATTGAATGCCTTAGCAAAAAATCGGTAATTCTCGGAGGTGGATTTACAGCAGCGGATTGTCTCGGTAATCTCAATCGGCAGGGTGCGGATCCTCATATTCATCAGTTTGAACTGGTAGATATGGTTCCGCGTCCGACTCCGGTGCATCAAGAAGTCAATCCGGATTGTAGAGCAAATGTATTGACGGAAAGTATTGCTGACGACGGTCATGGCCACGTTAAATCTCTGCAGGCGGTAAATGTGGAATGGAAAGTTGAAAAGAGAGAAAGTTCTACCGGCGGGCGTATGACGATGCAGCGTGTTCCGGGATCAGAGTTCACTGTAAATGCGGATTTGATCTTTTTGGCAATGGGATTTTTAGGTCCAAAAGTGGAAGGTTTACTGGAAGAACTTGGAGTTGAACTGAATGTCCGGGGAGCAGATAAAACCAGTTCGCCAGAGCAATTGATAAAAATGCTGAAAAACGTACAACCGATGTTTGATGTTGATGCAGATGAAAATTTTATGACCAGCGTAGAGGGTGTCTTTGTGGCCGGTGACGCACACCGTGGGGCGTCAATTGTAGTCTGGGCCATTTGGGAAGGTCGTGAAGCGGCACGATGTATAGACAAATATTTAATGGGTACCACGAATCTCCCAACTACACCTCAGGCAGAAGTACTGGTTTAATAATCGTTTAATAAAATTAAAGTGAGCAAAAACAAACTTATATTTTTAGCGGCTTTTGCTGTGTTTGCGGGATTAACGGTTTATGCTCTCTGGAAGGAAGTAAATCGGGGGACGACACAGTTAAAGTACAGCATCAGCGGAGTAATCCTGTCTGCTCCGGGAGTTGGCGGCGGAATTATAAAAACCGATAATGCCCACGTTTTACTCTTTGATCCGGAAACGCTGGAACTGGTTGCTTCAAAAATCCTCAACCCTTTTTTACCACCTTTAACCTTCAGTGTAGGACAGGATGATGCGGAGCAACCGCTGAACGGTTACTATCGCCTGCTTGTACTTACTGATAAAAACGGGAATCCAAATCGACCTTCAGCAGGTGAGGTGATTGGACCGCTAACTTCACCGATTCTACTTGGAACTGAGGGTGTGGAATATTCTGTGGATCGTCCTTTCCAGAATTTTCCAGCAGAACTTTTGGTTGCCAAAACTGATACCCCGGAAACAAGTATTAGTGGAACCATCACTGTTTTAGCAGAACTGCAGGCTCAACTTGATTCTACAGATCGTCTGATTATCATGCTCTTTGATCCGGAACTGGGGCGTCCTGTAGCAATCAAAATATCAGCCAATTTTAAGCCTCCGCAAAAATTCAGTATTGGTCAGGCAAACGCGATGGGCGGTCAAGCACTGAATGGGAAATATTCCCTCCGTATTTTAACTGACAAAAATAACCAACCTTTTCAATCCGTTCCAGGAGAAATAATTGGACGTTCCACAGGCTTAATTTCTTTGGGAACTGCTGATTTGGAGTTTTTTCTGGATCTGCCTTATACACGCTGAGCTAGCTGTTGTAAAAGAATATCATTAGTCTCTGCAGCATATAATGCATATTAATTTTATTTCTTTATGCGTACTATATCAGCTATACAACTGTATCATCAAATAGATCAACAGGTTTTATGTTATTGATAATAATATGAATTACAGTCTTAAAACAAACTAATTGTCTAAATTAGTTTTTGCGTGAGCATCAATATTAATATCTCAATTTTGTAAAATACAAGGGGGTAACATGCGTAATTTTTTCCTGCTTTTTGTTTCATTTGTTTTACTTTTTGGACTGACTGCATTTAATTCTTCTGCAACTGAAAAAAGCGAAAGTGCTATTTTTGCAGGCGGTTGTTTTTGGTGTATGGAAGCAGATTTCGAAAAAATTTCTGGTATCAAAGAAGTTGTTTCCGGTTATATCGGTGGAACTTCAAAAAATCCGAACTATAATAATTATGGAAAAAACGCTCATATTGAAGCGGTACAGATATTCTTTGACCCGTCTGTTATTTCTTATGCGGAACTGCTTGAAATATTTTGGGTAAATATTGATCCCCTTGACAAAAATGGACAATTTTGTGACCGTGGACATGAGTACTCAACCGCTGTTTTTTATCTCACAACTCAACAAAAACAATTGGCGGAAAAATCCAAAAATCTGCTCGAAAATTCCGCTGTCCTTGAAAAACCGATTGAAACTCCCCTTATAAAAGCAACAGAATTCTATCCTGCAGAAGAGTATCACCAGAATTACTACAAAAAAAGTTCAATAAAATATAAATACTACCGTTATAGATGTGGACGTGATCAGCGGCTTAAAGAACTTTGGGGTAACATAACAATCCGTGACACAAATGTGAAAAATACTACTGAATATCAAAAACCTGATTTGCGACAAATTGAAGAAAAACTGACTTCTTTACAGTTTGATGTTACCCAGAATGATGCAACTGAACCGCCTTTTAACAACAAATATTGGGATAACAAAAGAGAGGGAATTTATGTTGATATAGTTTCTGGTGAACCGCTCTTCAGTTCTGTTGATAAGTATAAATCCGGTACAGGCTGGCCCAGTTTTACCAAACCTGTTGCTGGAGCAAGCCTGATCAAAAAAGAAGATAATGCTTGGTTCTCAAAGAGAACTGAACTCAGGAGCAAATTCGCAGATTCTCATCTGGGACACTTGTTTAATGACGGCCCAAAACCGGCAGGCTTACGTTACTGTATAAACTCTGCAGCATTGAGATTTGTCGCCAAAACTGACTTGGAAAAAGAAGGGTATCCAAACTACCTGAAATTATTTAAAAATTGATGTTCGGTTAAAGCAGTTTCTTAGTAGTACCAGCCCTGAATTTACCCTTTAGAGCTAAAATTTATAAAACGTCTTTCATGAATATTTACTGAGTGTTTCAAAATTTTCCTCTATTCGCTATTTTAAATCATTAAAAATTGGTACTCATTTGGTAAAAACGTCCAGGATAGTAAAGACGGACGTAAGTCACTAATTTTTTTTTGCGCCAAGTCCTACGCTGAATCACAAAAAGAGCATCTCGTTCCGCAAGTGAAAGCAACTTCGCTTGTTCCACATCAGCATTATGTGCGGAAAGAATATGCTCTGCATCCGTCCACGGCACATGTTTCACCAGCCATTCATTTGGACTGATTTTTTCAAATTCTTCCTGTTCCGCTTCCGGAATGCTTTTCAGGTTAATCCAGCGATCCTCGTATTGGAAAGGTGCTTCATTGGAATAGTGTAGGCAACTCAAATGAAGAGTAAGGACTTCAGGAGAAATTTCCAACTTACTCAGCACATCCGCAGGAGGCACAACCACTTCGCGCAGCAGCAAAGCATAACGGTAAGTAGCTCCCGTTTCTTCAATTTCCAGACGAATCCTCGGTATTTCAAAATTTACAGAACGCCCTTCCGGAGTTACCACTCGTGTTCCGGCTTTTCGGCGACGATCCAGTTTTCCTTCTTCTGCCAGTTCCCGTAAGGCCCGATTTACAGTAACCCGTGCACAGCCAAATTGTTTAGCAAGTAGTGCCTCGCCGGGTATTAAACTTCCAGGTTTCCAGATTCCGGTTTGAATCCATTCCCGCATCTCAATTTTTATGTTCTGATAGATCGGAAGTCCTACATTTTTTTTCTTCATTTTTAATTTTCCTGCCTGATTTGCTGAATCACTGTGCGGTAACGCTGTTCAATTTCTTTGTGATGGATGTGCTGTCCATGCGCCACCATTTGCCGTCCCGCGGACCAAACTTCACATACGAGTGAATCGTCTGAAGTGAAAATCCAGCGATCCAGAAATTCATCATCAGAGCAGCCCCACAAACTCAAGGCTTCTGCATCAAGCGAAACTATATCAGCCCAGTTTCCAGGACTTAAACTTCCGGATTTGCGGCCCAGTGCTTGTGCGCCACCGACCAACGCTTCGTTGTAGAGTGCTCTACCGACGGAACCGCTATTGCTTGTCATCACGTTGCGCTCCTTACGGACGAACCGCTGACTGTATTCCAGTAATCGTAACTCTTCTGTCAATGCAATAAACACATTCGAGTCGGAACCGATTCCGTATTTTCCGCCGGACGAGAGCAATCCGCTGCCGTCAAAAACACCGTCTCCAAGATTTGCTTCTGTAATTGGGCAAAGTCCCACCACAGCTCCGGATTTTGCAACATTTTGCGTTTCTTCCGGAATCATGTGAGTGGCATGGATCAAACACCAGCGTGAGTCAACGCTTACATTTTGAAGTAACCATTCAACTGGACGTGCACCGTAATTTTCCAGAACATCATCAACTTCTTTAAGCTGTTCCGCAATGTGAATATGAACCGGACCGGAAGCTCTTGCCTTAACAATTTCCTTTAACGACTCCGGAGAAACTGCTCTGAGAGAATGCGGAGCCATACCAAGCAGATAATCTTCTGGAGCGTTCAGTAGAGCTGATTGAGCTTGTTCAAGCAATTCTAAAAATCCCTCTCGTTCATTGCCAAAACGAAGTTGCCCTTCCGCAAGTGCTTTACCGTCCAAACCACCCTGCATGTAAAAAACAGGTAAATGAGTCAATCCGATTCCTGCTTTTTCAGCGGCATTGATAACACGGCATGAAGTTTCCGCAATGTTCCCGTAATGCTGTCCACCGCGTTGATGATGGACATAATGGAATTCGCCAACCGAGGCATAACCGCATTCCAGCATTTCCATAAAAACAAGGGCTGCAATTGCCTCTATCTGTTCCGGAGTAAGACGTTCCAGAAAACTGTACATTAGCTCACGCCAACTCCAGAAGCTGTCCCGCTTTTCTAAACGCTTTTCCGTCAGTCCTGACATCGCCCGTTGAAATGAGTGACTGTGCAGATTTGACAACGCAGGAAGAAGGATGCGGTTAGGTAAATATTGATCGTCACGATTAGGATCAACTCCGGATTCAACGGCTGAAATTCGACCAAGTTGATCCACTGTCACTCTGACATTTTTGGCCCAACCTTCTGGTGTAAGAGCAAGTTCTGCAAAAAGATTCATCTGCTGTCCATGATTTTGTATTGATAAAAAAGTTTATATAAGCATAAATAAAAGCAAGAAAAAATTAAACTTCTAAATAGCCATCTCTACCTCATTGACCACATGGGCATCGCCACAGATCTAATTCTGCTTGTTGTTAGTGCTTTCTTCAGCGGACTCCTGATGCAAAGACTGGGACAACCGTTGATTTTAGGATACATTCTCACCGGAATTGCGTTTGGACCCTACACAGGGGGATTTGCGCTGACCAGTGTACATGAAATAGAACTGCTGGCGGAAATCGGGGTAGCTCTTTTACTTTTTGCGTTGGGGCTGGAATTTTCCCTCAAAGACCTCAAACCTGTCAAAAAGATCGCGCTGATCGGTACTCCTATTCAAATTTTACTGACCATTGCAATGGGCTACGGTATTGGACAGTGGATGGGATGGGATGCAAAAACTTCCCTTTGGCTTGGCGCGTTGGTTTCTCTTTCAAGCACAATGGTTCTGCTAAAAACTCTAATGAATCAGGGTTGGCTCGGAACACTCTCCAGCAAAGTCATGGTGGGAATGTTGATCGTGCAGGATTTAGCGGTTGTTCCTCTCATCGTGCTTTTGCCAATGTTAAATAATCCAGCGCTGGGTTGGATTTCTCTGGAAATCGCAATTCTTAAAACAGTCATTTTTCTCGTAGGAATGATCTTGTTTGGTACGCGTTTGCTGCCGTTGATTATGCGGCACATAGCCCATTTAGGATCACGTGAATTATTTTTGCTGGCCATCACCGCGATTGGTTTAGGTGTTGGTTATCTGACGTATTTAGTAGGGCTTTCTTTTGCCTTTGGAGCCTTCGTAGCAGGAATGGTTTTGAGTGAATCAGATTATGGACATCAGGCCTTGAGTGACATTATTCCAGTGCGTGACCTTTTTGGACTGCTGTTCTTTGCGTCTGTAGGAATGTTGCTCAACCCTGCTTTTTTGCTGGATCACTGGCAACAGGTTCTCATCCTTGTTTTGGTAATCAGTCTGGGTAAAGGTCTTATTTTCGCACTGCTGGCCAGAATTTTCAAATATGGGAATGTGGTGCCCTTAGCTGTTGGTTTGGGGCTCTTTCAGGTGGGAGAGTTTTCGTTTGTGCTGGCACAGGTTGGGGTCTCCACAAACTCAATCAG
>Ga0209403_10001926_pt1 | contig 25725 bp, 26 predicted proteins | sample ArcticOcean_MG_C_8_FD_187440 | JGI IMG/M metagenome (GOLD analysis project Ga0209403, IMG submission 187440) | Marine microbial communities from western Arctic Ocean - ArcticOcean_MG_CB11_86 (SPAdes) (version 2) | ecosystem: Environmental > Aquatic > Marine > Oceanic | place: Arctic Ocean... | reverse complement strand
CCGGTTTCATCCCAGGCTGTCGCTCCGGCTCCTGCGACGGTGCCTTCAACGACAGGCAAGGCGGCGGTTGAGCCTAGCCCTGTGCTCTCCTCGTCTTCTGGATTCTCTGGCTCGGTGCCGGTGGCTGCGCTAGCGCAGGGCGGATCGTCCGACGCCGGGATTTGGGTTACGGGCCAGGGCACGATCACGCTGGAACCCGATTTGGTGCTGCTGAACATTGGAGTTGAGACCATGGCCGATACGGTATCGATCGCCCGAGGCGACGCCGCAAAGGCAATGGCGGCCATCGTGGACGCAGTAAAGGCCCGGGGTCTAGAGGACACGGACATTCAGACGGTATCGTTCAATATCTGGCCCAGGTATGAGTATCCCGAGGTGTTGGTTGACGGAAACAGGACCCGCAAGCAGACCCTGGTCGGGTACACGGTGAGCAACACCGCCAGCATCAAGTTGCGTGACATCGACGCCGTCGGCGAAATCATCGACGACGTTACCGTGGCCGGTGGCGACTCCACGCGCATCAACGGGATCAACTTCACCATCGAAGACACAAGCGGATACATGGAGCAACTACGCGAGGACGCAGTCAACGACGCAATCGCCAAGGCCGAGCAGTTCGCCGAGTTGACCGGTGTGAGTGTAGGCAACCTGGTATTCATCAGCGAGACCGGCGGCGGCTCTCCGGTAGTGCAGAACTTCGGCGCCGCGGACGGGATCATGATGGCCAAGGTGGAGTCTACATCCATCAGCGGCGGCGAGCTAGAGCTCAAGCTCGCCGTACAGGCCGTCTTCGGAATCGTTCAGTAAGAAATCAGGACTGGGACTGGGTCCAGGCGCAGTGGTTCCCCGTGGGACCACGAACCGGACCCAGTCTCCAGTGTTTGCCGCCACCTCCCCGCCAAACCCTTGACCACTAGCCTCATTCCCTTCGCGACTGCTACAATCTCCACGATAAATTGCTGGCGAAGGGGGCAGGCGCGAAATGGTCCTTAGCGATCACACGATCAAGGAAGAGATTGCGAAGGGGCGAATCATCGTGGACCCCCTCGGCGAAGGCTGTATTCAGCCCGCCAGCGTCGATGTCCACCTGGACAGTCAGCTGCTGGTTTTTAGAAACTCTCGCCGAGCGTTCATCGACGTGCGAGAAGAGCAGGGCGACCTCACAGAGATGATAGAGATCGAAGGCGATACGCCTTTTATGCTCCACCCAGGCGAGTTCGTCCTGGGCAGCACCCTGGAGAATATCGAATTGCCAGGTGATCTTGTGGCGCGTCTCGAGGGCAAAAGCTCCCTCGGCCGTATCGGACTGCTGATCCACTCGACCGCAGGCTATGTCGATCCGGGTTGGAAGGGCCACCTGACGCTGGAGCTCAGCAATGTGGCGAACCTCCCTGTGACGCTCTACTACGGGATGAAGATCGGCCAGATATCGTACGTCCGCCTGACGCACCCCGCTGACAACCTGTACGGCTCCCCGGCCCTGGGCAGCAAGTACCAGGGCCAGACCGAGCCCACGGCCAGCAGGGTATACCGCGACTTTGCCGGCTGATCCATTGCGCCCCATATGCGTCCCGGAATACGAGGCCAGCACATGAGCCATATGGACAGAGCGTTGTCCCTGGCTAGAAGGTCGCTGGGTGCCGTCAGCCCAAACCCCTCCGTGGGCGCTGTAATCGTGAAGGATGGCATCGCCGTCGGTGAAGGGTGCACACAGCCGCCAGGCCGTGAACACGCCGAGATCATCGCCTTGCAGGAGGCAGGCGCCAGCTCTGAGGGCGCGACCCTATACTCCACACTTGAGCCCTGCAACCACCAGGGCAGGACACCCCCTTGTACCGCAGCCATCGTGCGCGCGGGTATTTCCGAGGTCCGGATAGCGGCTCTAGACCCCAACCCCAATGTGGCTGGTAGTGGAGTTCAGGCCCTCGAAGAGGCCGGAGTCCAGGTACGAGTCGGCGAGGGCGAGAAGCGTGCAAAATTGCTGATGGAGGCCTACCTCAAGTACGTAGCGGAGGGCATGCCCTTCGTCACGGCCAAGTTCGCCATGACACTAGACGGCAAGATCGCCACTCGTACAGGCGACTCCAAGTGGATCTCGGGCGACAAGGCCCGGTGGGAGGTCCATGGGTTGCGCCGCACATCTGATGCCATCATGGTCGGCATCAACACAGTTATGGCCGACAACCCCCAACTCACTGCGCGGGATGAACGTGGCAAACCGAGGGACAGGCAGGCACTTCGGGTAATCATCGACAGCAAGGGCCGCATACCTCTAAACGCAAGAATGATATCTGAGCCAGGCGAGACGCTAGTGGCGGTGTCGACGGCCACCCCTGAGACACGTGAGTCTCTGGAAAAGGCTGGTTTCACGGTCGTGGGGGCGGGCGCTGATGATGGGTCCGTCGATCTGACGGCGCTGATGCGGCACCTAGCAGGCGAAATGAATATCACAAGCCTATGTGTCGAAGGCGGCGCCTCGATTCTGGGCTCACTGTTCGACCATGGCCTCGTAGACAAGGTCATCGCCTTCGTGTCGCCCACAATTATTGGGGGAGGGGACGCGCCGTCGCCGGTGGCAGGCCGTGGCGTCGAGCTGATGTCAGATGCCATCAAGCTGGAGCGAGTCAAGTGGGACCGCTTCGGGAGAGACATGGCCATCACGGGGTATTGCTAATGTTTACAGGCATCGTCGAGGAGATGGGAACCGTCGAGTCGTTTGGAGACGGGCATCTTTCTGTGACGGCTTCCAAGGTCATGGAGAGCCTCAAGCTCGGCGACAGCGTGACAGTCAACGGTGCCTGTTTGACTGCGACTTCCATCAGGGATGACGGGTTCACTGTAGACGTGGTCCCGGAAACTCTGCGACGCACGAATCTTGGTGAGCTTAAAGCGCGGGACGCCCTTAACCTGGAGCGGGCTGCACTGGTCGGCGGCCGGCTCGACGGCCACATTGTGCAGGGACACGTCGACGGCACGGGTGTCGTAGTTGCCGTCACGGCGGAAGACGAGGCGCTGATGGTTGCAGTGGACGCCCCGCCGGAGATCATGCGATACATAGTGCAGAAGGGGTTCGTGGCTGTGGACGGTACAAGTCTGACGGTTGTAGACTGTAGCGAAGATAGGTTCACGTTCACCGTCATACCCTATACCAGAGAGCATACGGTCATAGGATCTCGCAATCCGGGCGATCGAGTAAACATTGAGGTAGACATTCTGGCGAAGTACGTCGAACGTCTGACCGCCGCCGCCCGATAGGCGAATAGACAGGGCAATGCCACAGATATCCGTCGAACAAGCCATAGACGATATTCGCGACGGCAAGATGGTCATCATCGTTGACGATGAGGCCCGTGAGAACGAGGGCGACCTGGTAATGGCCGCCGAAAAGGTCACCCCAGAGGCTGTGAACTTCATGGTCTCCGAGGGGCGCGGCCTGGTCTGCGTCCCAATGGAGACCCAGCGCCTTCGTGAGCTAGAGCTCCCGATGATGGTCCTCGACAACACCGCCCGATTGAGCACCGCTTTTACGGTCTCCGTCGACGTTCTGGAGGGCACCACCACAGGCATATCTGCGCAGGATAGAGCTGCGACGGTGAAGGCGCTCATAGACCCCAAGACACGCCCCCAGGACCTTGGGAAGCCTGGTCACATTTTTCCACTGCGCTATGCCGAGGGCGGCGTACTGATCAGGACCGGACACACTGAGGCCGCCGTCGATCTGCCACGCATGGCAGGGCTATACCCGGCAGGGATGCTTTGCGAGGTCATGGCGGAGGACGGCACGATGGCCCGCATGCCTCAACTAGAAGAGCTATCAACCAAACACGGCATAGGCATCGCCACAATAGGCGACATCATTGCCTACAGACGCCATCGAGAGAAGCTTGTGGAACGGGTAGCGACCGCACGGATTCCGACCAAGTTTGGCGAGTTCGAGGCCATCTCATACCGGAGCATGGTCGACAAGAACGAGCATGTGGCGCTGGTCATGGGCGACATAAATCCGGACGAGCCCACGCTGGTGCGCGTCCATAGCGAGTGTCTTACCAGCGACGTGTTCGGCAGTATTCGATGTGATTGCGGTGACCAGGTGGCCCTCGCCCAGCGTGCCATCGCCGACGAAGGCAAGGGTGTATTCGTATATATGCGCCAGGAGGGCCGTGGAATCGGCATCCATAATAAGCTCAAGACCTACAATCTCCAGGACGACGGTCTCGACACTGTCGACGCCAACGTCAGACTCGGTTTCGCCCCCGACATCCGTCACTACGGTGTAGGCGCGCAGATACTTATTGACGTGGGCGTGGGCAAGATGCGCGTTATGAGCAACAATCCAAAAAAACTGGCCGGTCTGGAGGGCTACGGCGCCCTCGAGGTCGTCGAGCAGGTGCCCATTAAAGCCCAGCCTAATAGCGAGAACGCACGCTATCTCGAGACCAAGCGCAAACGCATGGGCCACCTTCTCGACGAGGTCGATACCAACGACGGCCGGTCCTGATGGCCTCCCGGCTGCGGGGAAATCTGACGGGCAGGGGACTGAGGGTCGGCATCGTGGTCGCCCGTTTCAACGAGAGCATCACCACGCGACTTCTGGAGGGCTGCGAGGCCGCACTCTCCAAGTGTGAAGTGGCGTCGGATGATGTCAAGGTGGCCAGCGTGCCGGGGTCCTTCGAACTCCCGGTGACGGCAAAGCGGATGGCTGAATCGGGCAAATTCGACGCTGTCGTTTGCCTTGGCGCGGTAATACGAGGTGAGACCGACCACTACGAACACATCGGCGGTCAGGCGGCGCGGGGTATCACGGATGTGGCCCTCGCCACCGGCGTCCCCGTGGTGTTCGGTGTGCTGACCACAAACACGGTAGAGCAGGCCGTCGCCCGTGCGGGCGGAGAGCATGGCGAACAGGTCGAATCGGCCATGGCTCAGCAAAAGCCTGAGCTTGGGGAGACCCCTGGTGACGGCGTAGAAGGCAATTCGGGATACAGCGCTGGGCTTGCAGCAGTGGAGATGGCGAACCTGCTATCAGCACTGGATGCCAGCGGTGGGTGACCGAACCTGACGAGTTTGGTGTAGGGGCGGGTCTGTGGCCCGCCTTTTTGCATAGGGAATATCCAGGAGGCGTGGTTTGTCGGACGCGCTCATATCGGAACTGGTGACAGGCAGCCGCCGGGCGCTGGCCAGACTTCTCACTATCATCGAGCGAGACCCCTTCCAAGCGCCCGCCGTCATGAGCGCACTTCACACCCATGCCGGGAACGCCTACCGCATCGGATTGACCGGGCCCCCGGGCGCGGGTAAGAGCACGATTGTCGACGGCTTGGTGAGGCTAATCAGGGCTACCGGACAGACAGTCGGTGTCGTGGCCGTCGACCCCACAAGCGCCTTGAGCGGTGGCGCCGTACTGGGGGACAGGGTCAGGATGCGGCGTCACAGTCTCGACGACGGCGTATTCATCCGGAGCCTTGCAACCAGGGGAGCGCGTGGAGGCCTGTCCCGGGCCGCAGGCGCTGCCGTCGTCGCGATGGACGCCTTCGGCATGGACTTCGTCATCGTAGAATCCGTCGGCGTCGGCCAAACTGAGATGGACATCATGGGCATCGCAGACACGGTCGTGGTCGCCCTGGTCCCCGAATCCGGAGACGGGGTGCAGGCTCTGAAGGCCGGCCTCATCGAGATCGCCGACGTGGTAGTCGTCAACAAGGCGGATCGTCCGGGCGCTGAGGGCCTCGCTGTCACCGTAGAAGGCGAACTGATGGTCCGTGACAACACCGCATGGTGGTTGCCTCCGGTCCTGCTCACTCGAGCTCACCGTGGTCTCGGTATTGAGGAGCTTCTCGCAAAGATGGGTGAACACCGTGAGGCCGCAGAAAAGACATCGAACCTTGAACAGCGCCGCTCCGAGCGTCGTCGTCGCCAATTCTCCAGGGCGGTCCGCGATGCCGTGGACGAGGCGGTCGGCAAGTTGGACATGGAGGACGGTAGGCTCGGGGATATCCTTGCCCGTGTAGAGCGAGGCGAAATCGACCCGGAATCCGCAGCCGCGCAGGCATTCAATGAGGGCGATCTACTCTCCAGGCTTGCCAGCGAACTCGGCTCCGAGACCTGATTCTTACCTGAAAAAATAAGTACCCTAATACTCGTTCGCCTCTGAGCTCTCCCCGCGCTTCGCATTCAAAATCCGTCGAATACCAAAGCCAATCATCGGCGACGAAAGTCGAACAAAGGTGCTCGCAGCACACTTGAAGAAAGTGGTTTTCGCTGCTAGAATTGAAGGGTACTGGGGATTAGTCTAGTGGTAGGACGACAGACTCTGGCTCTGTAGGCCGAGGTTCGAATCCTCGATCCCCAGCCACACCCTCTTTGACATACGACACGGGGCGCATTCGTCTAGCGGCCAAGGACACCGCCCTCTCAAGGCGGAGATCACGGGTTCGAATCCCGTATGCGCTACCAACCCTGTTGTAGTCCTACTGCCCCATGAGGCTGCCCGCGACGCGACCGCCCACTCGCCAGTTGCACCCACCGTTGCACAGACCGTAGAATCAATTTCAGCAAATAGGCCTCCGTCTCGGAGCGCCCTCGACTTTCGGCTCCTATGATCCGGTCGCCTCATGGACATTGGGCTGTCAGCCTGCCCCCTTGCTATAGGTCCCGCAGACGTTTACCTAGGAGGGTGGCAGATGAACAAAGTTGTAACAATTAAAGTCGGTGGACTGACCCTCGCCGTTCTGGTCCTAATGCTCGCATCAGCACTACCGGTCGCCGGCTTTCCGGGCGGCGAACTCGACCCAACGTTTGGAGCCGGTGGCAAGACTACCGTCGGCGATACAGACAGATCGGAAGATCGTAGTCGCCGGGCTCACCGAGGGTGGAGGCGACCGTGATTTCGCTGTGGCCCGGTACCTCGTCGGGATCCCTGGAGGACACCTCGAGACCGTCATAGAGTTCGTCAGCAGGAATGGCGATACCGCGCCATTTAATACCGCCAACGTCGGTGACATTGTTGTCTTCCGGGTCTCGGTTTCCGGTCAGGGCTCGTCTACGGTCGCCGTTCTCGGAAAAGTGTCCGTCAAATCCGTAGTCGACACCCTCGAACTCGGGACGATTAATCAAACAGAGGACATAGAATTCAAAAAATCAAAATTGCTGAACCTGATACCAAACACGTCCCTTTCGAGTCCAGCGGTACTACTGGACGAAGGCCTGTTCCAGTGGACCGCTAGGCCTCCTTTGCCTTTCGGCCCGTCTTTCACAGTTGAAATCCCGATTCCAGGCACCAATCCGCCCGCGTCCAGCATCGGCAGGATTTTCCTGGCTGTCGGAGGCGCGCGGATCCCCAACCTGACTACCTGGGGGCTCCTTGCGATGGCCGGAGTGTTGGCGGGTGCATTTGCATGGCGCAGCGGGTTGATATGCTCTACTCCCGCGCGTTAGGACACACACGGTGGAAGACCAAGCCCAGCCGAGCCCCATCCAGGATGACGGCCGATTCCGCATGCGCGGGGCCAGGTTATACTCGCTGGGTATCGTTTAGGAAATATCTATTTCGAGGTAAGGATTGGAATGCAATACCGCACACTTGGTCGTACCGGACTCAAAGTCTCGCTGCTCAGCCTCGGCACCGGCGGCCCGAGCAAGCTGGGTCAGGAGACCGGTCTGGAGCAGCGCGATCAGACGGCTCTCGTGCGCCGAGCCCTGGATCTGGGCGTAAATCTCTTCGATACATCTGTAGGCTATGGAGAGAGCGAGTCCATTCTGGGCCGTGCATTCGAAGATGTGCCCAGAGATACGTACATGCTCGCGACCAAGTGGCGATATCAGCCAGAAGAGGGCCGCGTGGCGGACCCAGCCGAGCTAATAGCCTCAGTGGAGCGAAGCCTGCGACGACTCGGCACGGATCACATCGACATAATGCAGTTCCACGGGATACTGGTCGAGGAGTATGCAGAGGTAATCGAGTCACTCTATTCCGCGATGACTCAGCTGAGGGAAGACGGGAAGATCCGATTCATGGGATTCAGCGAGCAATTCTCCCGCGATCCGGCGCACGAAACGCCGGTGCTCGCCCTCAATGAATCGTTAGGATTGTGGGACACAATAATGCTGAAATACGGAATCCTCAACCAGTACGCCGACAAGGAAGTACTGCCGATGGCGATGGAGCAGGGCATCGGAATAATCAACATGGCCGCAGTGCGGGTGAAGCTCCCCGATCCCGATTTGCTCGTCGGGCTGATCGCTGAGTGGAAGGCCAGAGGCGATGTCCCCGCCGACGCCCTGCCAGACTCCGACCCCCTGGGATGGCTGCTCCGCGACGGCATAAGCTCTGTCATCGAGGCGGGGTACAAATTTGCCGCTGACCACCCTGCGATAGCAACCGTCCTGACCGGAACCGCCAGCATTGCGCACCTGGAGGCGAACGCCGCAGCACTCGACGAGCCGCGCCTCCCCGAAGAGGACAACGTCAAACTACGTCAACTCTTCGGCCACATCGCGGAATACGCGTAATCTGCGAGATGGTAAACTCGCCTGTCGTGGTGTCAGGGCTAGTTGCGTCTATTGCCGATGAAACCGTAGAATCGGCGCGATCACTTGAGCAAAGATCGAGCAAATAAACAGTGATCCGACAAAATTGCCTTGACCAAGGAGGTAGAGCGTGACATACGGTTATATGCCCGGCCCCGGCCAAGTAGATGTCGATATTACGATTCCAAGTGGTCAGCACGTGACGGGCGGTGCAATTGGAATTCTTGTCTTGACGCTTGCGTATCCGTTGCTGCCTGGCAACGTCGCGAATGCGAGTACCTATGATTACCCCGTGTTATTCAAGGTACTCGATGGAACCGACATACCGCAGATCCTCGGAGCCGATCCAAGCCTGCTTGACAAGGTAATCGAGGGTGGTAGGGAGCTGGAACGACAGGGCGCTCGCGCGGTCATAGGCGCATGTGGGTATTTCGCAAACTACCAAAAAGAGGCTGCAGCTGCCCTAACAATCCCTACTTTCCTGTCCAGCCTAGTCCAGATCCCGGTCATGCGTCAGTCGCTGAAGCCGGGGCAGAAGGTAGGGGTAATCTGCGCTGACCGCCCGTCCTTGACGCCCAGCGCCCTGTCCCAGTGTGGAGTAGATGATTTGGACAGCCTGGTGGTCTACGGTGCCCAGGATTTGCCTGAGTTCAGAAACATCCTGGACGGTACCGGGCATCTCAACAGCCACCAATTGGAACTGGAACTGGTTGGTCTCGCGAAACAGATGGTCGCAGAGAACCCCGATATCGGCGCTATTTTGCTCGAGTGTAGCGACATGCCACCCTACGCATGGGCGGTCCAGAATGCCACCAGGCTTCCGGTGTTTGACTTCATTACGATGATCAACTGGATCCAAGGGGCAGTGGTGCGGAGGCCGTTCACCGGCTTCATGTAGAACCTGCAGTTCCTCGTTCCTTGACGACGCTAAACCAGGTCCCTGTTCGCAGGGACCTGGTTTAGGGGATTGCCGTACGCCAGCCCCCACCGCGACAGTCAATCCACCAAATTACGCGCCTACCGACCTGCGCCAGCCCCTTGCTTGACGCGGTCGTCGTCTAGTTTGAATACCCCTACGGCGGTCTGAAGCTCGTTGGCCATATCGCCCAGGGACTGGAACGAGGCCACCACTTGCTGTACCTGAGCGGTCATCTGTTGAGCAGCTGCGGACATCTCCATTGTCGTCGAGCCGTTCTGCCGCGAAACAGTAGCGATAGATTCGACGGACTTTGACACATCCGAACTGTTCGCGGCCATCTGCTGCGTAGCCGCTGTATTCTGCTCACCAACTGCGCTCACGGTGCTGATCGTCTTGACCATCTCTTCGCTGGACGCGCTGACCTCTTCGGTCGACGCAGATATCTCTTCGATCTGCCCGGCGACCGACTCCACCGAATTCATGATCCTTCCGAGGGCCTCACCGGCCTCCTCGGCAAGCTTCACCCTGACTTCCACCTCTGTGCTGTCACCCTCGATGGCCTTTATAGACTCGGCGACACCCTTTTGGATGTTGTCCACGAGACCAGCGATCTCCTTGGTTGCATCGGTGACCCTCTCGGCCAAACCCCTTACCTCATCGGCCACCACGGCAAATCCTCGGCCCTGCTCGCCGGCCCTTGCCGCCTCGATGGCTGCGTTTAGAGCCAGGAGGTTGGTCTGGGCCGCGATATCGTCGATAACCACCACGATCTTGCCAATCTATTCCGACTGGCTTCCCAGGTCAGTAATTTGCTTGGCAGCAGCGTCAACGGCGCTGCGAATCTTGCCCATGCCATCGATTGTGCTCCGCACCATATCTCCGCCTTCGCGCGCCTCATCCCTGGCCTGAGTAGATCCAGTTGCGGCTGATTGCGCGTTGCTGGCCACGCCGTTGATGGGGCGGACGCCGCACGAAAACTGGCGATTCTCTCATCACTGGCGTGGGGCACGCGAGTCCGGGACACGGACGTGTACTGCGAAGGCATCACCCGGCTGGAGACAAGGGACTTCGAGTGCGCGTCACGGCTGGGCTACACCATCAAGCTGCTGGCGCTAGCCAGCGAGGATCGCGGCGAAATCCGTCTCAGGGTTCACCCGGCCCTAGTGAGAAAGGACACAGCTATGGCATCCGTCGATGGTGTGTTGAACGCGCTGGAGATTGACGGCGACCTGACAGGGCCGGTGCTATTGCGAGGGGCGGGAGCAGGTCCGGCCTCCACGGCCAGCGCCCTGATAGCAGACATTGTCGAGGTGTCGCGAGGGATAGTTGGAGGGCTTGGTCGCCTGAATCCGGTCAACCTGGTCTCGAGCCCGACCATCCAATCGATGGTCGGGCTCGAGACCAGGTTGCTCCTGAGGCTCTCGGTGAACGACGGGGACCGAATCCAAAGTGACGTCGTTGATTCACTGCGAGACGACGGCATACCTGTGGGTCACGTCACGCTGGAACCCGCTGAAAACGAACTGGTCTTCCTGACTGGCGTAGCCAAGGAGACGGCGGTTCAGCGCGCCATTTCGGGCCTGCGTTCGCTGGACGGCGTCCTCGAAGTCTCCTCAGCAATACGTGTGGAGGATTGAGGGCTACACGAAACCTACACCCACGGCGTAATGTAGGCGATGGCTGCCGGCCGTCCGAGCACCAGGACGTTCTTCACCCGGCACCTCACCCTGTTGGCCAGATACTGGGCCTGGCCTCGGTCCAGGAGCAGGGCGAAAGGAATTCGTTCGCGAGTTACGCGCCCTACAAGCTCCACCAGCTCGGTCGTCCTCACGCTGGCGAACTTATCGCCGAACGGCACGTTGCTGACCAGCTTGGTTCCCTTGGGGAGCTTGGTCAGATCAATGTCTTCGAAGCTGCCTAAAGTCAGCGACGCATCGTGGTCAGCCAGGCGATTTTTCGCGATGCCGAACGCCGCTGCGTCGATCTCCACGCCGATCGTTTGCTTTGCCTCGAAGGTCGAGGAGGCGATATTCAGTATGGTGCCTGACCCCATGAATGGGTCCAGCACGGTGTCGCTCGGTCGGATGTCGGCCAGGCTCAGAAGACCAGCCGCAAGGTGAGACCTGAGCGAGCCAGGCATGAGGTCGTTATCGCCGCCGACACCAGCGTATATCTGGACACCCACGAAGGACATTGCCGGGTCGGTCTTGCAAAAAAAACGAAGCGAGCCAGCTCCGCCCCGGTGCCACCTGGGGAATACCTCATGGATAGCGGCCTCGACCACATCGTCCAGATGCATTCGAGTATACTCAGCCCGTCCGTAGCTCTCGACAGACACGGAGTAGCGCCTTAATCGCCCGCTGGTGGTCTGAGGCAGCCAGGACATTATTGCGGTCTTGAAGTCCGCCGACGAGAGCTGCTTCACGAGGGTCGCGGTCGCGTCCAGTTCGTCGAACGGCTCTGAAAGGGCTACCCCGCCGAACGCCTCAGCCACGGTTGTCAACTTCCATGGCCCGATACTGTCATGGTCGTTCACCACGATGGTCGAGTCACGATGAGAAAACGGCACTATCTCCGATACGCCTCGGGACCGCAATTCGGCTAGCGTGGCGAATGCCCAACCGGGCTGGGTCGTTAGAACCAGCGGTCCATCCGCGCCAGGACCCGGCGGCGGGCTCGGAGGTCGTCTTCTGTTAGCACTCGGCGCCGGGCTCGGAAGTCGTCTTTTGTTAGGATCCGGTGGTGAGCTCGGAGGGCGTCTTTTGTTAGGACCCGACGGCGAGCTCGGAGGTCGTCTTCTGTTAGGAGCCACGGCGGAGTACCCTTCCTGGTCGGACCTGGGTGTGAACCCCGTCCAGCACGACCGGCTCACCACTGACCAGCACGTGGGGTATCCCTGCGGCGAGTTGGTGAGGATTTTCGAATGTTGCACGGTCGATGACCGTAGTCGGGTCGAATATGGCTATGTCTGCGACGAGGCCTTCCAATATGCGGCCTCGGTCGGACAGGCGCAGCCTTTCCGCTGGGGCCTGCGTCATCTTCTGGATCGCCGTTTCAAGTGACATTAGTGATTGCTCGCGAACGTATCGCCCTAGAATTCGTGGGTAGGTACCGTAGAATCTCGGGTGAGGCTGGTCCTCCCCAAATATTCCCGTCGGGGAGATGGCGTTGCCATCCGACCCTATCATGGCTAGAGGGTGCGACAGAAAGTACCGAATGTCGCTCTCTACCCTATTGTGGAAAACTGCACCGACCTTGCTGTCCTCCTCGTCAATGAGCGCCAGATACGTCTCGATGGGGTCTTCGCCCCTCGCGTCGGCGATTTCCTGTATGTTCTTGCCCACGAATTGCTCGTTCTTCTCGGTCTTGACCTCACTGATCACAATCGTGTCGAACTCCCACAAGAGCCCTCCGAAATGGCCGTTTGCCCGCATATCCGTCTTCGCCCGATCGCGCTGGATCGGGTCGCGTAGCCGCTTAAGCATCGCCGGGACGCCTCCGGCCTGGAGCCACCCTGGCACGAGCTGGGCCAGGTGGCTCCCGGCGGCAGTATACGGGTAGACATCGTAGGTAGCGTCTAGTCCTTGCGCCCTGGCCTCCTCGATGATGCCGACCATCTGCTCGCCTTCGCCGTAGGCCCGAGAGTCGATGATGGCCATGTGCGAGTACTGCACGGGAACACCCGCCCTGCGTCCAATCTCCATCGCCTCTTCAATAGCGGTCATGTGTTTGCCGGCCCAAAGCCTGGCATGGGTGACATAGAAGGCGCCCTCGTACGGCGATATCGCCTCGGCGATAGCAGCCACCTCGTCAGTGTCGCCGTACATCGACGGCGCAACCGTCAGGCCCGTCGAAAAGCTGAAAGCACCCTGCTCGACGGACTCGGCAGCGAGCCGTTGCATAGTAGCCAACTCGTCGGGCGTGGCCTGGCGATCTTCCGATAGCAAAGCCGCTTCGCGAAGGGCGGAGTGGCCGACCTGGGGAGCGACGTTTATGCTGACCCCTCTCTTCTCCAGGGTCGTCGCCCAGCCGTCCAGATCGCTCCAGGTCCACTCCACGTTGGAGGCGTCGGTTCGCTGGAGCGGTTCAGGACCAGCAGGCCCGACAGGGAATGGCGAGAAGCCGCAGTTGCCCACGACCTCCGTCGTCACGCCCTGGTGCACCTTGCTCTCGCCGCCTGGATCGTCGAGCAGCGAGCGGTCCGAGTGCGAGTGCATGTCTATGAATCCGGGAGCAACTATGAGGCCCTTCGCGTCGATGACACGACCCGCCTCAGCGTCCGAGAGGTCTCCAATAGCCGTTATGCGATCTCCATTGATGCCGACGTCGGCCTCGCGTCGCAGCGCGCCCGTGCCGTCGATCACCATCCCGTCCTTGATCAGTATGTCGAATCCCAAAGAATCCTCCGTAGACTACGCCCGTCGCCTGGATAGGTGAATCGTCATCATCTCTACTGCACGCCATGTCCCGATAAATGTGAAGACAATGGGGTGCCGCTATCTATTATCGTCTATCGAGGGTGAGATGTGGGAAAAATCGCAAAACCGCAACGTGAAATCAGCATGCAACAGGGGAAGCACGCTCACACCTCCAAAGGGGCCGCCCACAACGCGGCGCTGGCACAGACCCCGGACCCCAGACCCGTCTTGCCCTGGCGTCTAGTCGTCCAGCCAGCCCCAGCCTTCCATCATTCCCCGAAGCTCTGCCATCTCCTCCGGGCTCAACGGCAGTGACGGTGGCCGGCACGAACCCATCGGGTAACCCATGATCTCGGACATGCCCTTTGTGACACGACCCTGTCCCCCGGACTTGCTCGTGACCTTGGCATAGAAATTTCGCAGCGGCTTGTCCACCTTGTCCCATGCGGACTGCGCCTCGTCGAGGCGGCCAGCCTCCAGCATGTCCCAAATACGGACATAGGGAGGCGGGTAGGCCCCCGAACCGATGCTAGTGAATCCGCGAGAGCCCAGTCTTCGTCCTCGTGCCAGGTCGATGGTGTTGTCGATGATGTTGACGGTCGAGGCCAGCTCGAAAACCTCCTCGAAATCGGCGTCAGTGCCGGGCTCCCACTTGATCGCAGCGATGTTCTCGAACTCGACCATTTTCCTGAACGTCTCGATAAATATGCGCCCGTTGGGAACCCAGGGGCTGTTGTACACGATGATGCCGATGTCGACCGCGTCTGACAGATCGCCGTAGTAGCGCAGGATGTCGTCCTGGGTCGGCTCGCTGAATAGGGGCGGGTTGACCTGTATGGCGACCGCCCCGAGTTCGAGGGCCTGCTTGGCGTGCCTGATGGACCTCACCGTATCCTTGCTATGGATTGCGCCGATAATCGGCACCCTGCCGCGGGCCGCCCCGACCACTGCGCCCAGCAGCCCCGGCCACTCGTCATCACCCAGTTGAGGACCCTCTCCCATCGCCGCCGCAACCTTGATGATTGCCTTACCATTTACCAGTCCCTGGTCTATCCAGCGCTCCGTGGCCTCCGCGATGCGGCCGTTGTCCACGTTGAAATTCTCGTCAAATGGCGTGGGGACCGTTGCGACCGCGCCGACAATAAGTTCCCTGAGTTCATCGCGTTTCATTTAACAATTCTCCTGCGTACGTGTCTGCGCGTACTCTATTTGCGGCGCAGGACCGTGTCAACCTGGCGCGGTATGGACCCGGCCGCCGCTACAGGGCTATGATTTGGCCAGAACGCAAATTGGGGGAAACCACATGAATGTATACGAGTGCGTCAAAACCCGCCGAACGATCAGGAAGTACAAGCCGGACACAGTGCCGGAACAAGTGGTCCGCAGGATCCTGAATGCCGCCCGGTGGGCGCCTAGCTCTCGGAACCAACAGGCCTGGCACTTCGTTGTAGTCACAGATCCTGGCACCCTGAAGACCCTGGGTACCGTTGCCACAAGCGGTAGCTTCATCGCCGAAGCGCCCCTTCTCATCGCCGTTGTGATGGATGGCGCCGACAGGCCTGAACTGGACGCGGGCAGGGCTCTGCAACAGATGGAGTTGGTGGCGTGGGAAGAGGGTATGGGGACCTGCTTCGTGACCGTTCGGCTGGAGGACCAAAACCGCACCGTCAAGGACATACTGGGAATTCCCTTGAGCATGGAATTGGTGGCCCTGCTGCCTATGGGGTACCGACTGGACGAAAAACGCAGCGGAGGCACACCACGCAAGCCCCTCTCTCAGATCGCCCACAGAGGACGATTTGGGACTGCGTACGAGGCGGTCTAGGTCCTACGGAGGGTTGTATCCGTAAGCTATGCAGGTATCAACCATGACGCCGATTGCATCCAGGAAAGCCTCCACCCGATCCAGGTCGACCGCGGCGACGATCTGTCTGGAGGCTTCTAGGAGTGCCGGTTCGGAATTCGTCGCTGAGAGCCGAATTGCGTCGAGGCGACTCCTGAGTTGACTATCGTCCAATTCGCCATCGAGGATAGCTTCGCGAGCCCCGTACAGGAGGTCACATGCCGCAGCCCCACCGAGATAATCTCCAGGGGGTGGGGCAGGGACCGCTGGCTTGAGCGTGCTCTCACTAGCCAGGGCATCGTCTTCGAGCGGCACACACATCGCCAGCACGACGACCGCGATAATGAGTCCCCACGCCACGATCGTCGTATATGCAAATATGCGGAAGAGAAGTCCACGCTCGCGCCATCGCTTTCGGCGTTTGTCAGGGAATCCAATCACCTCAGCTCAATCCTCCTGGCAGAGTCCGCGAATGCGTGTCCGGGGTGTACTGCTCGATCATGGTGGTTTTGTCTTAGAGACTGGAATTTGGTGCAGGCATCACGCAGACGAGTCAGTGCGACTTATCCTAACCTGTGTCTGCGCAACCTGCCAGAGTCGTCACTCGCCAGCATACCGAATGCTTGCAACAGCCACACCTATCCACGTCTATCGATCACGCTGCTGGACAGTCGCATGGTACGAAATTCGCCAAAGTGACACCCTCTGACACTTAGATTTCATATGTGAAGGGGGCGTATTCTCAGGCGGAAGTTGTGCTAACCAAGAAGCACTTCCGGCCCGCTCAATACAGACCAGCAGGCGACGCCAAAAGTCGGCTTGCCGACCGTACTTCTGTATTTTGCTTGCGCACATTCGGAAGGACGATGTAGCTGGAGGCTGGCAAATGAGCCCAGTCATATTGCTGAATCTTGCAGTCATAGCGGTGCTCGCTGCATTGCTGACATCTAGGCCCCTACGGCTGATGGTCTGGCGGACCCTTCGCGAGCGCCCACCGGCAGGACCCATCGTGGACCGCTTCGCGCCATCCCTCGTTGCTGTAGGGCTCGGCGCGATCCCCTGGCTCGTGGCGCTCAACATCACGCAGATGTTCGAGGCCGACTCGCGCATCAGTTCCGCCTTACTTGGGATCACGGCGTGGCTGTCAGTCATGGGCGTCCTCGGCATTCTCATCGTGTGGCTCAGGCGGTCCAGCCGGAGCAGGCCGAATAACGGCGACTAAGCCTTTCTGCGCCCGCTCAATGCACCCCTCGCTTCTGCGCACCCACCGGCCCCAGAATCTCCTTGGTAAGTTTATCTCCCCAGAGCGTTGACCACATATCTACGTAGTACCTGATTGCGCTCGCCGCAGTACCCCTGCGACCAGCGTTCCGGGATGCGGAGGTAGATGCAGTGGGCGACAACAAGGAAGACCTCAACCAGCGGCTGAGTATCGCGCTCAAGACCGCCCTGGCGCTCCATGTCCCCAAGTCGGGCCGAGATCTCCACAATAGTCGGCCTGGTATCACCGATGCCAAATGCCGTTTCGCATAGCCACAGTCCCAGGGTTGTGTGTAGAAGCAGAGATACAGGAGAATCGGACCCTTGCGTGGCCTCTGCGTGGACCGAAATCAGCCAGTCCCGCGCCCTTTCCACAGCAGGTGCAACGTCAGTCATGGTCGATGTCATCGTTTAGCCTTTGCTGTCGGAACGGTCAAGCTGCCTACCATCGCGGCAACCAGCGTCGTGTGGTAGAGGTGTTTGAATAGGTACGCCGGTTGCTCTGGCTTTCCCAATCCCTCCAGACGCTCCTCTGAAAAGTGAGGTCCAGGTACGGCGCCGTCCAGGCGCTGGCTGGCCCAAAACGCCATCCACCCCTCGTCGAAGATGAGCGGCGGGTACCAGTCCAGAAAATGGCAGTACGTCAGCAGCTCGCCCACCAGATCCCATTGCCGTTCTCTCGAATAGATTCCCAGGAGCATCGCCACGAGCCGCCTTACCCGTGGCAGATCATCATCCGGGATTGAGTTGGGTGGACCGGCCCCGAACCGGGTCATGAAAAATATCGTATGTGTGATGCTGTAGGCTTCCGGAACACCGATGAACGCCACCTTCAGCTCTGCCGCCAAGGGAGTCGCAGTATACAGCTCAGAGTAGGAGGGTATGTCGTGGCGGAATCCACCGAGTTCGAGGATGTACCGTAGATCGAGCATGCGATAGGGTACACGTTCTGTGGCCAGATGATGTCCCACGTCCTCGAGCCCGCACGCGTGGAGGGCGGCATAGGTGCCGCCAATTAATGTGAACTCGCCGGGATTGCCCACGATGCGCTCGTTGTAGATCGGCCTGCGAATCACTTCCGACATCGCCTCGACGAAGCGGCTCAGCCGTTGGTCCGAGGCCAGCTGCGGCACACGGAGACAGGCGGCACACATCAGAGCAAGCTCGGCTGCGGCTTTGGCTCGAAGGATGTCTATCTCGCCATCATCGGGATATGGATCGAACTCGGGGAGGTGATCGAGGATCCAGTCCAACGCGCGCCCGGCCAGGTCCATCCCCGAATTGCGATCGAGTCGAACTATGGAGGCGGTCAGCTGGCGGGCCGGCGGATAGGGATGCTGCAACCGGGTTGCACCTTGCAGCAACAGTTTAGACGGTGGAGTCGATGTAGTAGACATACCAGTCGCCGACGAAGGTCTCGGCGCCCGACCCGGGAACCGGAGCCATGAAGCCTCCCACCTCTGGGACGGTCTTCTCGAGGAGCTCCTCAAGGGTAGTGATGCCCTGACGCATCAAATCGACAAGAATCTACTCCTTCGATATTGTGTCGTCCGATTCAGATTGCTGTGTCAATCTGTCCTCCTCGTGCCGAATCCAAGACAAGTGTAATTAGGCATCGACAGGGGTGTATGTGTACCAGGGGCCGATGAATACGGCCTCGGCCTGATCTGCAACCCCTGCGCTCTACGGGCCGGACGAGCCATCAATTGCTAAGCCGCCAACCTCGGGGAAGACGCTGTCAACAAGATCTTCCAGAGAGGTGATCCCCTGGTTCTTGAATGAGGCCAGCAGTTCTTCCCTCGTCATGATCTGCGGATGTGATGATCTCTCCGACATATCTGCCTTCCTCGAACTGAACTCTGCGTCCGGGCCGTGGTCTGCTCTACCCACGGGCACGAAACGGTCTGTGTCGTAGTAAGATGGCCGCTCTGGGTAGGCTGCGATGCATTGTCGACTTAGGCCCACGGGCGGGTGACAGAGTTCCAGCGAATTTCAGTTCGCACAACGAACCCTGGGACTGGCCTCTTTACCCAGATACTATCGCAGGGGAGCGACGAGTTCGTGGGTACAAACCGTCAAGCTGAAGTGGGTACTTCGTATACCAGCACATATTTGTCTATCCTTATCGAGCGTTGTCCTCGCCGTAGGCCATTTCAGGTCCATATATAACTCATACCTGGGAGGATTTGACCATCAGTGCAACAGATGTCGGATGGGGAGACATATACAAGGAGTTGGGGGCTCGGCCCGTAGTCAACGCGATAGGCAGCGTTACCATGCTGGGCGGCTCTAGCCCACCTGACGAGGTAAGGGAAGCGATGGAACGTGCCAACGACGCTTACATCCCCCTTATGGAGCTTCAGGACAAGGCGGGTGCGGCAATCGCTGCCATGACCGGCGTACCGGCGGCCTATATCACGGCAGGCGCAGGTTCAGCCCTGACGCTGGCGACGGCTGCTGTAATGGCTGGCACCGACGACCAACGAATCCAGCAGTTGCCCGATACGACGGGAATGAAGAACGAGATACTGATCCAGACCAGGCAACGATACTGGTACGACCGATGTCTGGAACTAGCCGGAGCCAGACTCGTGGAGTTCGGAGACCCGGAGCGTACGACCGCCGAGCAGCTAGACTCCGCGATTGGCCCCAAAACGGCCGCGGTCCACTACTTCGCGGAGGAGCAGAGGCCGGACCCTTTGGCCTTGTCACTTGAAGCCACTATTGAGGTCGCCAAGAGCCACGGAGTCCCCGTCCTCGTCGACGCCGCAGGCCAAATCTACCCGCTAGACAACATCGGCAAGTACATCAGGATGGGTGCCGACTTCCAGTGTGTCGCGGCCAAATACATCGGCGCACCCCATTCAACCGGGTACGCCCTCGGCACCGAGAAGATGATCGCAGCACTTGCATTACAGTCATTCGCGGCCTACGAAGGTCGGCAGGTGCGCGGCATTGGACGACCCCAGAAGGTGGACCGGCAGGAGATGGTCGGGGCTGTCGCGGCAATCAGGCGTTGGCTGACAATGAACCACGAGGACCGGCTCGCCGACGCCGAGCGCATGAGCGGTGCCATTATCGAACGCGTGCAGGGTATCCACGGTGTCACCGTGACTCCCCTGGAAAACGTCGTAGGCCACCTGGCCTTTGGGCTGCGTCTGGAGTTCGATCCCGATATCACCGGTATGACCGCCTCGGATGTTGTCGACCAACTCAAAAAGGGAGATCCCCCAGTCTTTACCCGTACGCGGGCGGGGGAGGACTACATATCTATTCACGTCTTCGGACTTCGGGACGGCGAAGAAAAACTAGTAGGGGAGAGGATCGCCGCGCTGTTTGGCTAACAGGGGTCGCCAGACTCCCTCGCAGCGTGTATCCTCTTGGCCGTGACGGTCAAAAAATACTCAGTAGGCTGGAGTGTGATATGAGAGAAAATCGGCTCAGAAAAGCGCTGATCGAGGACAAGGCGACGGTGGGAACCCACACCATGACCACGAATCCGGACGTGGTGGAGATTATCGGTCACACGGGCCTGATCGACTACATAGAGTTCGTCGCCGAGTACGGCCCCTACACGCTACCGGAGCTCGATAACTTCGGTCGCTCCCTGGAGCTGTATAACATGGCCGGCATGATCAAGGTCGATCGGCTGAACCGAGAATTTGTGGCGCAGCGAGCCATCGGCTCCGGTTTCCAGGCCATCCTGTTCTCCGATACCCACGACGCCGCCGAGGTTGAGGAGTGCGTCGCGGCTGTCAGGGCCGAGACTCCGCACGCAAAGGGCGGCTATGGCTCGGCCGACCGTCGTTTTGCCGACTACGGGCTTGTGTCGGGAACACCAGAGTACGTGCAGGCCCTGGATGATATCGTGATCGCGCTCATGATCGAAAAAGACGAGGCTGTCAAGAACCTGGAGGAGATGCTTAAGGTACCCGGCATCGACATGGTGGTATATGGCGGCAACGACTACGCGATGAGCCTCGGCAGGATGCGCCAGATTCCCCCCGAGGAGAACACCGAGATCCGGAACCACATCTTCAAGACCGCGCTGAGCATGGGCGTTCAGCCCCGGGCCGAAATCAACCACCCGGACGACGCAGCGGAAAACATCGAGCTGGGCGTCAAGCACTACGCCATCGGCACCGATCTGCACATGATCTACGGATGGCTGAACGAACGAGCCGGAGGCCTCCGAGAGATCCTGGGGGCGTAGTTAGATCGACTAGCGGGCGAAGGACATAGTATTAGGGGGTGTGCGGGAACTTGCCCACACCCCCCTTTCAATTTCCGCTGAAAAAGCCTGCCGACCTAGCGAACGATGCGGAGGATGGCGTCGCGCTTCTCTTTGGCTTCGAGCAGCTCGTCGAGACCGCCTTCTAGGCCGTCTCGCACGACAGTCAGAGCCTCGCGGGCGGCGTCTGCAGTCATCTTGATGTCCTCGTCCGTGTGTGCCAGTGTGGCCATGAATCCACCGCCAGTGTGGATGCCGCGCTTGGCCATCTCCTGAATGAACAGGGTCATGACCTTTGGTCGCAGCGATTCGTCCGGCAGGTCGATGACCAACGCCGGAGACTTGGAGAGGCCGACCACGTCAGCGGATATGCCCACATCTGCGATGGCTTCCTTCACCGCCGCGCGTATATTCTCTCCGATCTCCTTGAAACGTGTCGGCGAATCGCGGCGCTTTAGCTCGTTGATGGTCGTGATGGAGGACGTCAGCCCGATGTTGTCTGACCAGTATGAGCTGGATATGAACATGTCCTCAGCGTCTTTCATGACCTCGCGGCTTCCCACCACGGCGCCCATCGGGTAGCCGTTCGAGATGCACTTTGCGACGACGGTCATGTCAGGCGTGATCCCGTAGTATTCCTGGGCGCCGCCTATCGCAATGCGCCATCCACACGACACCTCGTCGAAGATCAGCACAGCATCGTTGTCGTGGCACATCTGCTTCACAGCCTCGAGGTACCCTGGAGGCGGATCGTTGGAGCGAATGGGCTCCATCATTACCGCGGCGACCTCGCCCTTGTGCTGCTTGAACAGCATTTCGAGCCGGTCGATGTCACCTTCGCCAAAGGGAATGGCGGTCCCGGCGAGCGCCTTCGGTACTCCTTTGGTCCCTGAGCCTGTTACCAGGTCTGGGAAGTCCAGGTAGTTGGCTGACTGGTACCAGTCGTGCCAGCCGTGGTAGCCGGAGAAAAGTATGATCTCCTTGCCGGTGGTGCCGCGCGCAATTCTGGCTGCTATGGCACATGCATCGCCGCCGCCCTTGGAGAACTTCACCATCTCTGCGCTGGGGATCGTGTCGATCAGCAGGTTGGCCAACTCGACCTCTTTGGGGCTGTTCACCGTAAAGATACTGCCCCTGTCGATCTGCTCCTTCACCGCGTTGTCGACCACGTCGTCGTGGTGCCCCAGAATGATTGCGCTGACGGCGTTGACCCAGTCGATGTACTCGTTGCCGTCCACGTCGACGAAGCGCGACCCCTTGGCCCGTTCCGCGTACACCGGGCTGACGCCCTCCGCGAAGCCGCTTGCCAGCCGGCTCCTGAGCTGTGTATAGCCGGGGATGACCTTGCCGGCCTCCTCGTAAATCTCCATCGACTTCTTTACGCCCTTGTACTCGTACATCGTCGTCTCCCTGATATTAATTCTGGCCTACAGCAGGCCGGGCCTGTTTCTCACTCTATAACGCGAAGTCTAGGCTGTCAAAGCGTAACGGCCAAGCGCCTTACTTCTCGCCGTGGAACGTCTTTACCTGGTGCCAGCCGCCCTTGTCGTCGAGCTCGTGGTCGTCGACGCTCTGCTGCGGCACCCATCCGAGGACATCGGTGGCATGTGTCGTGTTGCGCCACTTGTACTTGTTGTTGGAGATCGCATCGAAGATGTCGTACCGCAGGTCCATAGGTGCGGCGAGACACTTCTCAACCATCGAGACGTAGTCTTTCTGCCCCAGCCAGCCGGAATAGTGGCGGCGCAGAGACGGTGCGTCCGGCTCGAGGACCGCGCCAAGGCGGATCACCAGGACGGACATGTCGGCGATGTCTGAGTAGTGGTGGCCAAGTGCTTCGCAGAAGACCTTGCAAGCGCCGTAAACGCTAACTGGTCGAGTAGGCCAGGTGGTGTCGACCATCGACCAGCCCCACTGCGCCTTGTCGTAGTTGCCGGAGGCCAGGTAGCCATATGGTGCATCGCACTCGTAGCCAGTCATCGTGTCGCCGGTGCTGCCGAGGACGACGCGCTTGACGCCGTTGAGCCGGGCCGCCTCATAGACATTGCGAGTGCCGATGATGCCGGAGTTCAAGTGATCGTCCCACGAGTCCGCATCCCCGGTGTAATTGGCCATATGGACCACCATGTCGATTCCCTCGAAGGCCGGCATCATCGCGTCGAGGTCGGAGATATCTGCCTGCGTCCAGGGGATAGAGTCGTCCATGTCCGCGGTTTTTGTATGGGCGAAGTCGGCTGTCCTGCTGCGGTTGAGAGCACTGAAGTCGTACTTGTCCTTGAGGTGCTTCACAGTCAATCCGCCCAGCAGGCCGCTGGCCCCGGTTACAAGCACCTTCGGCTTTGAGTCTGTCATGTGTCTCTCCTCTGTCTTGGTGTGGTGGCTGAGCCCGCTAGGGTAGGTGCTGCTACGTCATAATTCAAGCGGGTAGCGTTAGGAACAATCCGCTATCATTGGGCGGCGTCCATGAGTACGCTCGATCACCTGAGACCTTGCGAGGAGATGACATGACCGAGGACAACGCAGAGGTAGTAATCGTCGGTGCAGGGCTGGTTGGCGCAGCCACCTCCTACTTCCTCGCCCGGCAAGGGATCAAGAGCGTGGTCGTAGAGAGGGACGCCATTGGCAGTCATGCCTCCGGTTTTTCCTACGCGGCCCTCGGGACCTATGACGAAGCTGGCATGACCGGCACCCATTTTGATGTCGCCTCCCACGGTATGCGCCTTCACGCCGAGCTGGCGGATGCGCTTCTGGAGGAGACCGGCGTCAACGTCGAGTTTCGCAAGCGTCCGTCCCTGGTGCTGGCTTTCGACGAAGACGAGGCGGACGCCGCCAGGAATCCGCAGGGCTTCGACCTGGACCGCCGAGCGTGGGAAGACAAGCAAGGATACTCGATGCGCTGGCTTGATCGGGATGAGACGCTACGTGTCGAGCCGAGAGTAGGACCGGAGGCCATCGGAGCCACCTATACTGAGGGCACGACTGACGTCAACGCCTATCGGCTCACTCTGGCGCTGGCAATGGCTGCCGAAAAACGCGGCGCCGTCATGCGCCAGGGGACCGTCACCGGACTCGTTCGGGAAGGCGGTCGAGTACAAGGCCTGCTCGTCGACGGTAACGAACTATCGTGTGACAAGGTGGTAGTAGCCATGGGGCCATGGAGCCAAGGCGCGTCCGATTGGCTCGGCATACCTATCCAGATGCAGCCATGGAAGGGTCAGATCCTGCGGCTCCGCCTGCCGGGCCCGCCGATTCGCACATCTGTTGCTGGCGGCGACCACTTCGCCTCCACAAAGCCCGACGGCCTCACCTGGGTAGGGCCCACATTCGAGGACGGCGGGCTCGATGAGAGCATCACCGACGACGGTAGGGACGAGATTATGTCCGCCGTCCTCAGGAATATCCCGTCGTTGGCGGAGGGCCAGCTCGTGCTCCAGACTGCCTGCATCCGCCCACTATCGGCAGACCGCAAGATCGTGCTGGGCAAGGCCCCCGGCCTCGAAGGCGCATACGTCGCCACCGGGGGAGGCCGCCTCGGCCTAATGATGGGCCCCGCAATGGCGTGGCTCATGTCCGAACTAATATCAAACGGCACCACCAGCGTCCCCCTAAGCGAATTCAACCCAGGCCGTTTCGCACCATAAGGCGAAGTCGACATATCCGATATGCCTCGCAAATGGATCTAAAGAGGGTGTCCAGAGTGACGCTGCCCCCTTGGCGTGGCATAACAATCGCCTCTCACAAAAAGATGCTTGTTTGAGTAAGGCAAAATGATCTAGTCCGTACTGCCCCGTCCTCATTACTGTTCTGGGGGTGTGGATAGAGGCACGGCCCCTTTGGCGTGGCAACACGGTCGCCATTCACGAGAAGATGCATGATTGAAACTAGTTGGAGGAAGGCAAAATTGACCTAGTCCGTACTTGGCCCGTCTCTATTATGGTCCGAGGGGGTGTGCAGAGGGGCACAGCCCCTATGCCGGGTGTGTGAGGGTGCCCCTCACAATAATCAAATTCCCCCTTTTTCTAATCGTGAGCAAGGACAAACCAAACAGCCGCGAGCAGCCCACTAGATCCCCAGCTTCCCGCCAAGCTCCTCATCAGACGGCTCGATCACGAACGATCCATCCTCGAAGAAAATGGTCGGAGTCGCCCGGTTCCCGCCGTTCACACCCTCGATGAGCGCTAACGCCTCCGGATTCTCGTCCACGTCGAACCACTCGTACGAGACCTTATGACCGTCCAAAAACAGGCGCGATCTGCGCGTGTCCGAGCAGGTCCGTGCCCCGTAAACCCTCAGCGATGATTGCATCGACAACTCCTCCTAGTCGAATGGTGTACGCCACAATCTGATGCCGACAGACCGTGTTGGGTTCGCGGACCAGTTGCCCACGCCAACCGGCAAACTAGTGCTTACACAGCTTTTTTCGTGACGACCGATATTAAGTGACCTGCCGTCGATAGAACCCTAGAATGGCGCCATGTCTCCGCTTCGGCTGCTGCACGAATGAGTCTGCCGGACATACGTTAACGTT
>Ga0209403_10001924_pt1 | contig 25760 bp, 28 predicted proteins | sample ArcticOcean_MG_C_8_FD_187440 | JGI IMG/M metagenome (GOLD analysis project Ga0209403, IMG submission 187440) | Marine microbial communities from western Arctic Ocean - ArcticOcean_MG_CB11_86 (SPAdes) (version 2) | ecosystem: Environmental > Aquatic > Marine > Oceanic | place: Arctic Ocean... | reverse complement strand
CCATAGCGCAAATATTGTAAAGCCCCCATTCTATGTACCACTAGCTGATAGAGTCTCAGGCACCGGTGGACGCATGTTCAAAGCCTGATGCGAGCGGATGTGATTGTACTGTTTCAGCCAGATTTGGAAGGTTCCCAATTGGTGATATTCAGCTGTCCGCCTTTTGAGCCGATTGATAGATTCTGAATGTCCGTTGTTGGCAATGAACAGAAGTTCTGATCACGCTTGATTGACGTCTGCTTTCAGACGGGAAGCAGACATAGCAAACTCTTTTACCAATCTAGATGAGCGTTAGGGGAGGCTTTGGACTGACGCCGCCGTTGCCAGAAGCTGAGGCAACGCAGCCGTCAGTTCAAGAAATTAACCGGCAGGTCCCGGCCCGACGCTATTAGAGCCCGAAGCGGCTCCACCAGGCGCGGGCTTCGACCGACGCCAGGATATTATCCACCAAGCCGCCGCTGTCATCAGGGATAAATGCCGCGCCCATCGCGCCGGCAGCGCCAAAGCCGAAGCGCCGGCGGAGCCAGCTTGGGCGGCGGCCGACGGTGCGGATGCGGACTTTTTTGCCGTAGCGTTCGCGCAGCACGCCGCGGATATCGCCAATACCATCTGCCAGGCCGATCTCGACGGCGCGCGATCCCAGCCAGAAATCGCCGCTGAACAATTCTTCCTCGTCGAGGCTAAGGCGCTGGCCGCGCCGGCTCCTGACAAGGTCTTTGAAATTTTCATGAATTTGCTGCTGCACGATTACCAGCCGGGCGACATCCTCCGGGCGCTCCGGCTTGAACGGATCGAGCAATGATTTCTTGCTACCCATGGCGTGCAGGCGGCGCTCGATGCCGAGCTTCTCCAGTGCATCGGTAAAGCCGAACCCGGCGGAAATCACGCCGATGCTGCCGAGAATCGAATTGTCATTGATAAAAATCTCATCCGCCGCGCAGGCCAGCCAATAGCCGCCCGACGCCGCGACATCTTCGACAAACGCCATCACCGGCACTTCGCGCTCCTTCGCAAGATCGCGGATGCGACGCTGGATCAGGGCCGATTGAGCCGGCGAGCCGCCGGGTGAATTAATGCTGAGCGCAATCGCTTCAAGGCCGGGCAGGCGGAAGGCGCGCTCCAGCGATGGCGCCAGGGATTCGAGATTAAGGCCGCTGCGCATAAATCCGCCCTGGCCGATCACGCCGGTCAGGCGGATGACAGCCACCACCGGCGGCGGGCGGCGGAAGGTAAGGCGGGCGATCAGGCGGGAGGACATATCACACCCTCTATAACATAAGCGCGTTGCCGTGGCGCAAAACCGAGTTCGCCGCCTTGGTGGGGTTGCCGTTCGCCTTGTGCAGCACCAGCCCGGCGGACAGCCGGAGCGGCCCCTTGCTGCCGGCGGTAGCCTGGACGATCACCCGTTTGGCCGCCACGGGCAGCTCCGCGTCGGCTCCCGCTGCATCTGTGGCGTTACTGGAAGCGTCCTTTGTGTCCTCTGTGGCGAAAGGATCGTGCGGCCACAGTGGAAAGACCACCAGATCGCCGGATTTGTCATCCAGCAGGGCGAGCAGCTCGGCCAGGCGATCGGTGCGGTGGGTCATGGTGATCGTGCCGCCGGGGCGTACCATGCTCAGGCAATATTCCACCCAGGCGCCGAGCCCGCCGGCGCCTTCGATATGGGCGGTGGCCTTCTCGTCCTTACCCGATGCGCGCACCCGTCCGGCCTCGAAATAGGGTGGATTGGCCATGACATGGTCGAAGCTGCGCGGCACCAGGCGGGGCGGCGGGCGCTGCAAATCGCCGACCATCATCTCAAGGCGCTCGGTGAGGCCATTATCGGCAATATTCTCGACCGCCAGATGAACCAGCTCGCTCTGTACCTCGACGCCGGTAACCTTGATGCCGGGCACGCGCCAGGCAAGGCACAGCATCGCCGCGCCAACGCCGGCGCCGACATCGAGCACCGCCTCGCCGGCCGCCGCCGGGACGCTCGCCGCCAGCAGCACCGGGTCCATCGCGACGCGGTATCCGGCAGCGTGTTGGCGCAGCGTCACCTGGCCGCCTAGGAGGGCATCGCGGGTGATTGCTTCAGGCTGTGCCATCGAGCTCTCCGGCCTCGCGCAGGATATGTCGGGCGCTCTCGGCGTCTTCGTCAAGCACCATCAAACGGCGCGGAATGGCCGAGGCGCTGCCTTCAAGGACGCTCATATGCTGGTCCAGAACGAAGCATTCAATGCCGCCATCGCGCAACAGGGCCTCCAAAAAGGATAATTTGACCGGATCGTTCAATCTTATCAGTTCCAACACCGAATATCCGCCATTCTACCAATATCGTCGCCACAGCCGAGAATGGAAGCGCCGCCACGGCTGAAAAAATGGGTGCAATGCAGCGCCCAGGCAGTATTAATGTGCGGCTTCGGCGCAGGCGCAAACATGCTTGCCGCTCGCACGCCCGGCGTCAAGACACGGTCCTTGTCGACAAGCCGGCGCAATCGAAAAGAGGAAATCTTGGGAGAGATCATTCAATTCGACAAAGAGACGCCGGCAGCGCTGGGCGAAGATGAGACGCTGGATCGTTTGCAGGCGCTCGTGGCCGAGGATTTGCGCCAGGTAAACCGCGTCATCCTCGAACATATGCAGAGCAATGTGGCGCTGATCCCGACGCTGGCCGGCCATATCATCGCCTCCGGCGGCAAACGCCTGCGCCCGATTCTGACCCTGGCGGTGGCGCGCATGTGCGGCTATTCGGGTGCCCGCCATGTCAGCCTGGCAGCCTGTATCGAGTTCATCCATACCGCGACCCTGCTGCATGACGATGTCGTCGATGAGAGCGATCTCCGGCGCGGCGCAGCGACCGCTAATGCGGTGTGGGGCAACAAGCCGAGCGTGCTGGTCGGTGATTTTCTATTCTCTCGTGCATTTCAACTATCGGTTGCAGACGGATCGCTCAAAGTTTTAGCTATATTAGCAAACACCTCGGCCGTACTCGCCGAGGGCGAAGTGATGCAATTGCTCACCTCGAACGATACCGAAACCAGCGAGGCGGCCTATCTCGAAGTGATCACCGCCAAGACCGCGACGCTCTTCGCCGCCGCCTGCCAGTTGGGCGGCATCGTTGCCGAGCGCCCGGCCAGCGAGGAAGAGGGGCTGAAGAATTACGGTCTCAATCTCGGCATCGCCTATCAGCTCGTCGATGATGCCCTCGACTATGCGGCGCGCGAAACTACGCTCGGCAAAGCCATCGGCGATGATTTCCGCGAAGGCAAGATCACCCTCCCCGTGGTGCTGTCGTTCCGCCGCGGTGGCGAGGAGGAGCACCAGTTCTGGCGCCGCACCATGGAAGATGGTAAACAGACGGATGGCGATTTCGAGCGCGCCGTAATGTTGATGGAGCGCCACGGCGCGATCCGCGACACCTTCGAGCGCGCCCGCCATTACGGTGACGTTGCGCGCGATTCGCTCGCTATTTTCCCGGATTGCGCGGAAAAGAAGGGCCTGCTCGAGGTCATCAATTTCTGTATCCGACGCGCGCATTAGGCGGGGATTGGCGATGGCGAACTATGCGATAGTGGTGACCGGTGCCGCCGGGTTGATCGGTTTCACCGTGGCGGCGCGCCTCCACGCCGACGGCCGGGCGGTGATTGGCATGGACCGCGTCACACCGCCGGAGGATTTCGAGTTTCCCTTCATCGCCGCCGATTTGGCCGATGTCCACAAGCTCTACGAAGCGCTCGACCGCGGTGCGGCGGGCATCATCCATTGCGGCGCCGTCTCTGGGCCGATGCTGTTGACCGACAATCCGCGCGCCATCGTCGAATCCAATCTAATGGGCAGCGCCAACGTGTTCGAAGCGGCGCGCCAGCGATCTTTGCGCCGCGTGGTCTATTGCTCCTCAACCTCGGCTTATGGCGAGCACCCTCAGGACCTCCAGATTTGCACCGAGGCGGTGGCACTGAACGCTGTCGATGTCTACGGCGCGACCAAGGCCGGCGGCGATATCCTCGCCCGCGCTTATGCCGCGCAGCATGGCCTGGATGCGGTGGCGCTGCGCTTTTCCTGGGTGTATGGCCCGCGCCGGCGCACCGATTGCCTGATCCGCCAGCTACTGCGCGATGCGCTCGACGGCCGCACCAGCCGGCATGCTTTCGGCCCCGGGTTCGCGCGCCAATATGTCTATATCGAAGACGTCGTCGATGCCTGTATCGCCGCTTATGACTGTCGCGAGCTGGGCGGGCGCGCCTTCAACATCACTGGCGGCACGCGCGCCAGCTTCGAAGATATTTCCGCCGCCGTGCGCGCCGCGGTACCGGCGGCGGAGATTCATAATGAGGGCAGCGAGGGCGCCGACTTGCACCATGCGCCGATGGATCTCTCAGCGGCGGCGGCGGTTCTCGGCTGGCGCCCCAACTGGCTGCTTGACACCGGCGTGCGGGCCTACGGCGAATGGCTGCGCGATCACGAATTTTAACGCCACGCCTGCGCGTCGCCCGCTTGCCGCGCGCCGCCGATAGCGCTATAAAGCCGCCGCCCACAGCGAAAACGAAAAACCAGCATTAATCCCGGTATCGGAGTGTAGCTCAGCCTGGTAGAGCACTGCCTTCGGGAGGCAGGGGCCGGAGGTTCAAATCCTCTCACTCCGACCAAACTTTAGGTCACCGCCAAGTCCTCCCTGTCATACTGAGATTCTCTGCGACATCCGCGTTGGATCGAAAACTTATTTGTCGCCAATACCATTGCCGAAATAGTAAGTTTCTCTCGGGCCAGGGGAACTCGGGGTGAAGAGATGGGCTTGCTAGAGATGAATGCGGTCAAATTCTGGCTCGAATCGGAGTGTGTCGGATGCCGGTAGATTTTGAACCGCTGTGCCAAGAGCTCAGAAAGCACCGCGCCGAGACGCGGGCGAACCGCAAGATGCTGCCCGAGATCCGTGACGTGGTCCGTGAATCGGGCGTCGCGCGAATTCTTCAGCCGCGCGGCCATGGCGGGGCAGGCGGTCCGCTGCGAGATATCGTCCAAGCGCTCACCCGGATCGGCGCAGCTTGCGGCTCGAGCGGGTGGGTCATCGCCCAATATGTCCTCCACAATTACATGGTATCGCAATGGCCGGATGAAGGCCGCGAGGCGGTGTGGGGAAAAGATCCGAATGCTTTGGTCGCCGGCATCCTCGTTCCCAGTATGGGCAACTATGAGGTGGTAGACGGCGGCTATTCGGTGACGGGCCGTTGGCAGTGGGTGACCGGCGTGGATACCTGCGATTGGTGCATGGTGACGGCCTATGAAAAAGACAAACCCGGACCCGAAACGCACCGCCATTTTCTGCTCCCGCGCGAGCAGGTCGACATCCTTGATACCTGGCACGCCATTGGCCTCAAAGGCAGCGGCACCAACGACGTTGAACTGAATCAGGTGTTCGTTCCGAATTACCTATCGGTCACTATGGCCGACCTGCGCGGCGGTGAATCGCCAGGCGGACAGTGGCGCGACAATCCGCTTTATCTATTGCCGAGCTATTCCATTTTTGGCCTTGGAATCACCAGCGGTGCCGTCGGGATCGCGCAGGAAATCGCTACCGAATACAACGCCATCGTCAGCAAGAAAACATCGGTGATGAGCGAACAACGTGTCGCCGATTTTTCTTCGCAGCAGATCAAGTTTGCCGAGGCCAAATGCGCTGCCGACAGCGCGGTTGAAATCCTCCGCTTCGCCGCCGATGAATTCCTCGCCATCGCGACCGAAGAGGCGCGCATGCCCACCGATTTGGAGCGCGCGCGCTGCCGGGCGTTGGCGACGTTTGCCGGCAACACGGCGATGGATTCCGCCAAGACGGTTTGGGATCTCTCCGGCGCCCTCAGCGTTCTAAACTCAAGCGTGCTCGGCGGTCTCTATACCGATCTCATCGTCGCCAATCAGCACTTCACCCAGAACAAAGACCCCAATTTCAAGAGCTATGGCCGCACGCTCTACGGTTTGCCCTTGGATAATCCCACGCTCTAAAGCCGGCCGTTGCCAGGCTGTGCGGGAGGTATCGGTGCCCAATTTCAGGATAATTTCCGGCGATTCCCATGTTCTCGAACCGGGCGATTTATGGACGAAGCCGCTCGGCGCGCGTTACGGCGACGCGGTTCCGCGCATGGTGGAAGAACATAACGGCGAGAAAGCGTTGTTCTATTTCACCGGGCACGAATATTGCCGCATCGACGAATTGGTCGAAGGCGACGAAACGCTACAACAGAAACTCCTCGCGGCAGGCAGCGATCCGGCAAGCCGCCTGACATGCCTCGACGAAGACGGCGTCTCCGGCGAAATCCTCAACGCGACCTGGATGCTTTACACCATGCGCGCGCGCGACGACGCGCTGGTGCAGGATTGCTGTTCCGTATTTAACGATTGGCTGGCGGAATATTGCCGCCATGCGCCGAAGCGCCTTTACGGCACGTCCATGGTGCATATGGCGGACGTCGATTGGGCCTGCCGTGAATTGGAACGCACGGCGAAGATGGGCCTCAAGAGCGTCATCATTAATTGCAACGCCCGCCCCGAATGGGCGCCCTATCAGGACAAGCAATACGATCCGTTTTGGGCCCGCGCCGAAGAGCTCGATCAACCGGTGACACTTCATATCATCACCGGTAACGAAGTTGACCCCTTCACCTTGCACGGCGCCGAGCGCATCCGCGTTCCCGTCACACATTTGGGCGTGTGCGCCGAGGCCGGTCCGGTGCTCGCCAACGAGTTCATCTTCGGCGGCATTCTCGACCGCTTCCCCAACCTCAAACTGGTGTGCTCCGAGTTCGAAGTATCCTGGCTGCCCTATTGGCTGTTCCGCGTGCGCCAGATCCAGGACGATTTCGGCCCGGCCTTGAAAATACCGGCCATTGCCAAGCCGGTGGACGAATATATGCGCCAGATTTATCACGGCCTCATCGACGATCCGTTTCTGTACAACGTTCTCGATCTGATCGACCCCAAGACCATCATGTGGGGCTCCGATTTCCCCCACACCCGCTGCACATATCCCAACACACCCCAGGTAATCGAACGGATTTTCTCAACTCTCGACGAGGGCACCCGTGACGACATCGTGTTCGCCAACTGCGCCCGTCTTTACAATTTCGATTTGCCAGAGGCGTAATCGCCGCCGCTGCCAAACCCTTCCCGCCATACCAAGATTGACCGCGAGGTCCGTCTCCAATCGAAAATCCTATTTGTCGCCAATGTCATTGCCGAAATAGTAAGTTCCTCCGAGACGCAGAGAACAGAAGGATAATGAGATGAGCTTGCAAGGGACGAAAGTGATCATAGTCGGCGGCAGCTCGGGGCTGGGGCTGGCCACGGCGCGGGCGGCGTTGGCGAAAGGCGCGCAGGTCACCGTTACCGGCCGCTCAAAGGAACGGTTGCGCGCGGCACAGTCGGAACTCGGCGACGGATTGGAGACGGCCGCCGTCGATGCGCTCGACGAGGCGGCAATGCAGGCATTCCTGGAAAGCCGCGATGGCATCGATCATCTGTTTGTGACCATCGGCTCGTATGTTGCCGATCATCATCTCGAACCGGTGATGGACACGCTCCGCGGCCCGCTTGACACGCGCTTGATTGCGGCCCTGCACGCGACAAAATTCGCCCTGGCGAAAATGAGCGATGAAGGCTCGATTACGTTGATGTCGGGCACTGCCACCGTGCGCCCCATACCCGGCACGTCGATGTCATCGGCATCCTGTGGCGCGGTTGAGGGCCTGATGCGCGGGCTCGCGGTCGATTTCGCGCCGATCCGGGTGAATGCACTTCGCGCCGGCTTCTTCGATACGCCGTTTCTCGACGACGTACTCGGCAATCAACGGGCAGCCGTTGTTGCCGATCTGGAAGCGCGGCTATTGGTTGGCCGCATCGGCCGGCCCGAGGAAGCCGCAGCCGCCGTGGTCTTCATGATGGAGACTGGTTACGTGACGGGCAGTTGTCTCACCATCGATGGCGGTGGGTCGTTAGTATAAACATTGGCTCTATCACGCCGCCTTCAATCTTCTTTCTTCACCAGCGTCGGCTTGGGAAAACGTTGGAGGCGTTGGGCTTCTTTGATGGCGGCGCGGGCCGATTTGTCGGTGTCGCGTTTTTTGTCCTCGTCTTCGGTCAGATGCTCGGCAGCCATATCGCGAAATTGCGCTGCTTGGGTATCGCCGGCTTCGTGTGCGAGGCTGAATAGGTGCATCGCCGTGCCGGCATCCTTTTCGACCCCGCGGCCGAGCAAATACAGCAGACCAAGGGCAAACCGTGCCTCATTGTCGCCGGCCTCGACAGCGGCACGCAGAAGTTCGGCCGATTTATCCATCGCCCGGGCGACCGCATTGGCCAGTGTTAAATCCGTATCGGCGATAGTCCCGCTCCTAACTTCTGATCGCTATTCGTTTTGCGTACGCCATAGCCAGGGCAGTTCGAACTGCCCGGACCACAGGCCGGTTCCGGACCCCGTGTTCCAAACTTCCCAATCGTCAAATTCATCGCTGTACCGGCGGTCGATTACGACATAGCCCTTGTTGACCAGCCAGCCGCTTAGGTTTTCACGCTTTTTGATAAAGCAGGTGGCCAGCAGCCGGCCTTCGGTGTCGGTCGCATGGCCCTCGCACGAAACAGTGCGCCCGGCGATCTTTTCGGCCAACCTGCCGGCGGCGATCAGCGCGCAGCGATATGGATGGCCGTCTCTGAAGCAGGTTTGTTCATGGCCGTTAAAATCGAGTTCGGGCGCATCGATGCCAAAAAGGTCAATGATTTGACTTCCGATAACGATCGTATCGCCATCGATAACCTGTGCCTGGCCTGAGATGTCCTGCGCCACCGCCGGCATGGCGGCCAGCGTCAGAAACGCCACCGCCGCCACCGCCGCCACCGCCAACCCCGCGGCGCGGAGCATGGTCGCCCGCCATTTGGAAAAGCTTGAATACATATACATGGGCCAGCCTAGCACCAATCCGTTCAATTTGGGCATGGAACAGGAGAGAGAGGGAAGGACGGGTGACCGTAATCTAAGCCGCGCCCGGAGGCGGCTTCAATCTAAAGGTTTAATTTACCAATTCTACTTAACTTTCAATGGATTTGTCCCATCGCTCGCGTTTCGGCGGGCGACAACGGACAACAAATGAAAGTTTGGTGTGATCATGCAGTCCTTAGATACCGGCTCGTTCGAAACCATGAGCAGCGATATCGGTTCCGCCACGATGCGTTCCGCGGTGCCTGCATCAACACCGGCACCATTCCGAGCAAGACCTTGCGCGAGGCAGCGCTGCATCTCTCTGGATATCGCGAGCGCAGCGTGTACGGCACTTCCTACTCGTTCAAGCGCAGTATCACCATGGCCGATCTCCTCTATCGCGCTGAAAAAGTGATCCGCAATGAAATCGATGTGACGCAACACCAATTGCAGCGCAACCATGTCGAAATGTTCAACGCGCGTGCCTCGTTTATTGGGCCGCATAGCCTCAGCCTGGACCTCAGCGGCAATCGCGGGCGCCGCGAAATCAGCGCCGAAGCGATTATCATTTCCGTCGGCACCCAAGCACCGTGGACCGATACGGTGGAATTCGACGGCCAACGGATCTTCAACAGCGATGACATCCTTGGTCTGGAAGATCTACCCGCCACGATCGCCATCATCGGCGCCGGTGTGATCGACTGCGAATATGCGTCCATTTTCGCCTCGCTCGGCGTGCGTGTCACCCTGATCGACAAGCGCAAGCGTCTGCTGTCGTTCATCGACTATGAACTGGTCAACACGCTGGTCTATCACATGCGGCAGAACCGCCTGACGCTCAGGCTCGGTGAAGCCGTGGCGAACGTGGAAACATACCAGCACCGTACCGGTGAGCGGGTGCGCATCAATCTGGAGAGCGGCAAGCGCATCAATACGGAAAAGGCGCTCTATGCGGCCGGGCGTATGGGCAATACCGAACGCCTCAATCTGGATGAGGCCGGCCTCTGCGCGGATGAGCGCGGCATGCTGGAGACCAATGACGATTATCAGACCAAGATTCCGCATATTTATGCGGTTGGCGATGTCGCCGGCTTTCCGAGTCTGGCGTCTACTGGCATGGAACAGGGCCGCCATGCGGCAGCGCATGCCTTCGGTGAGGCGGTTAAGAGTTTTCCGCAATATATTCCCTATGGCATTTACACCATTCCGGAAATCTCCGTGGTCGGTAAGAATGAAATCGAGCTTACTGAAGCCGGAACCGCTTATGAGGTTGGAAAAGCGACTTACCGGGAAATCGCGCGCGGCCAGATTATGGGTGACCTCACTGGGGTCCTAAAATTGCTGTTCGATATCGAATCGCACAAATTGCTGGGCGTGGGAATTATGGGCGAAGGCGCCAGCGAACTGGTGCATATCGGCCAAACAGTGCTCAGCTTCGACGGCACCATCGAATATTTTATCGATTCGGTATTTAACTATCCGACCTTGGCGGAATGTTACAAAACCGCCGCATTCGATGGCCTCAATCGGCTTGAATAGAACGTCGGAAACATAATCGGAAAAGGCGCCCGGTCGGACGCCTGATGCCGTTGTTTCGATATATTGTGGCGGTTTCTTTGACGGATTCTTTGACGGTTCCTGTGGCGGCTGAAAGTGACAATCGCTACAGAACTCCGAATTGGGTTTCGAAACGCCTTCCGAGCAGTATTCAACTAGCTGCCCGACCGCCGCCCTAGGCGCGGACGCGCTCGACGATCACCCGTCCTCTACCGCGTCGAACCAGATAACCACCACGCGGGATTCGCAATTTTCCCTGCTTGGCCAAAGGCTCGAGCGTGTCGGTAATCAGCGTGGCGTTGGCATCGACCGGCGCACTATCGGGCTCGTTCGATTGTTTCTCATACCATTCGCCAAAGGCTTTGTTGGCAATGTCCGCACCAAGAGATTTTCTGAGCGCGTTTAGCTTGCGCATTTGTCCCTTGTTGAGGTTGCTTTCATCGAATTTTCCAGAAGATTTTCTAGCCATGCTCACACTCATTTTGAATAAAGGTTATTTGCTAAACTTCACCTATACGGAACGGCCCCAAATGACAAACATTATTTCTTAATAATGGTCAAAATTTGAATTCCTGGCGGCTGGAATGATGCCAAGAATATTTTTAGCCTCATATAACCTATACATGAGTTGCGGCCAATTGACCGGCATATTTCGCCCGTAACTAACGAACAATTACGCCGATCAATTCGGGTTTAGCAACGCTCCTATAAAGGGTTTCACACCAGTACAGCGCGAATACCTATGTTGCGCTCTTATTCCCCTGCACATTCGACATGGGCGTTAATCGTCATATCCGAGCGCGACCAATTGCGCACCGGCGTGGGACCGGAATGTGGCATGGGTTTGGTCGTCGAAATGACTCCGCCAATCACCCTGAACGCCTTTTCGAAAATGGGATTTACGATCTTCTTCGCCGGTTCCGCGGCCTTTTGCCAGGCTCTTGAAACTGGCCTTTTCCAAGCAGTTGGCAATGTCCGCCTCGCCGCTGCCGGCGCCGAGAAAATTCAACACGCTGCGGAGTCGGGCCTCGCCGTCGGACAACATATCTTCATATCTAAGTTCGTAATAACGTTCCAGAAATTTCGCACCGAACTCCTGTCCGGCACGGATACTTCTCACCCAACCTTTCGAGAAATGTTCAGCGAACCCGGCGAGGTCGCTGAACTCATTTTCGGCCCATTCCTTGGAAACCCGCAAATTGTGAAACCAACCCGATACTGCTGCATCTCGGCCATCACGAATCAGGTGAAGGAACTTCGCGTGTGGAAACAGGCGCTCTAAAACGGGCAGCGCAAGCACGTTGTCGGGCGACTTTTCGCCGATAAACCGAACCTCTTCGCGATCGTATTGAGCCATCAAGAGGCAAATCGCGGTTCGCAGTGAGGCGTAGTGCTGGGGCGCACGGAAGTTCGGAAACCCCTCGATTTCGTTAAAGATGGACGTGTTTTTGAAACTGATCCGGTTGTTGTATGTCTTCAGCGCCTCGGCCATGCCGGGCATCAAGATGTTGGGGAAATGCCCTTCACCCCGGCAGGCGATCTCGGGATGCGCGTTCAACATGAGCTGCAACCAGGTGGTGCCCGACTTTATCGCGCCGCAAATAAAGAACATCGGTTTGCCGCGGACCGCCTCGGTGCTATTGTGGAGAGCCTACATTTTTTCCGGCGACGGAACTTACTCGGCCATTTGGAGGATTTGCTCCTCCTTGGTCAGATTTTTTGTCTCAGCCATGTGCTCGGTCTCTTGCCTGCGCGCCTTAACGGCTACGCCACGGCTTCCCAGGCGCCGCTTTTGCCGGAGCGGAACAGCGCGTCGAGGACACGCATGTTGGCGAGCGCATCTTCGAGCGGGAATTCGAGCGTCCCGCCGCGCACCGCGGCGCTGAATTCCTCGGCCTGGTTTACGTACATGTTGAGCGGCTCGAAGGTCTCGTATTCCTCCAGCGCGGGGTCCCAAATGCCGCGGTCGCCGCCGATCAAAATTTGCGCATGACGGTCGGGCGCTTGCGCGAAGGGGTCGGAAAGCTCAATCCGGCCATGGCTGCCAAAAAACGCCATATGCTGATGCACCGCAAGCTCGGTCGAGCAGGTGAATCCGGCCTGCCCAGCCGGGTAGTCGAGGATCGCGCTCACCAGGCAGTCGACACCGGTTTCGGCATCGCGCCGGACGGCGGCGAACACGCGGGTTGGTTCGTCGGCGAATACATAGCGCGACGTCACCATCGGATAGACGCCAATATCCAAAAGGCCACCGCCGCCCATCTCGGGCTTATTGCGAAAATTGCCGGCGTCTTCGAGGCGGTAGGTTAGCCAACCTTGGGCGCCCTTGAGGGTGCCGATCCGTCCGCTCTTAACCAGTTCACGGACGCGCCGCCATTGCGGGTGGTGGCGGATGACGAAGGCTTCTTGAACCAATAGGCCCGCCCTGTCGCGCGCGGCAATCAGCTGCTCAGCTTCCGCCGCGTTCATCGCCAACGGTTTTTCGCACAACACATGCTTGCCGGCTTCGAGTGCCTTGATCGACCACGGCACATGCAAATGATTCGGCAACGGATTATACACCACGTCGATTTCGGGATCGTCCACCAGCTCCTGATAGGAGCCATAGGCACGCGGGATGGCGAATTTCGCCGCCAATTGTTGCGCCGTATCTGCGCTCCGGCTGGAAATTGCGCAGAGTTCGAGACCGTCGCATTGCAATAGCGCTGGAACGATATGTTCGACGGCAAAGTTAGAGTTGCTCAAAATTCCCCAGCGGGTGACGGCCATGGCATTTCCTTATTGGAGTTTGCGCGACTGAGAATAGTCGCGCGCGGCGGCGAAGCAAAGTGATGCATCGCCTCGCTACCGCGCTTGCGCACCAGCTAGCGACGCCGCAAGATTGTCGTCAAGAACAGGGAGGCCGCAACATGACATTGCCAAATATCGACACGCTGACGCAAAACGCGCTCGATCATTATCTTTTCCCGCTCGCGCGCAAGGATGAAATACGCACCGACGGCGCCACCATCTTCGTCTCGGCCGAAGGGCTGGAGATCACCGACGCGGCGGGCAAGACCTATCTCGACATGATGAGCACGCAAACCCGTGCCTCCTCGCTCGGCTACGGCCAGGATCGCATCGCCAAGGCGATCTACGATCAGCTTGTCGGCCTGCATTATGGCGGCACCTTCGCCAATGTCGTCGATGTGACGGTGCGCCTCGCGACCAAGATCGCCGAGCTCGCACCCGGCACGCTCACCGCTAGCGTGTTCGCCGGCTCGGGCTCGGAAGCCAACGAGATGTCGTTCAAGGCAGCCAAGCAATATCATCTGCTGAACGGCGTAAAACCGCACGCCCACAAGATCATCGCGCGCTGGAACGCCTATCACGGCGCCACCATGGGCGCGCTCGCCGCGACCGATTATCTCGGCACCCGCCATATCAGCGAGCCCGGCGTGCCGGGGTATAGCCATATCCCGGCGCCCAATCTCTACCGCACGCCGTTCGGCATGGATGCCTCCGAAGTGAGCGAGTTCTGCGCCGATTATCTTGAACAGCAAATTATCCACGAAGGGCCGGAATATGTCGCCGCCTTCATCGCTGAGCCGATCATGCAGGGCGACGGCGTGCAGGTGCCGCCGGACGATTATTTCGCCCGCGTGCGCGCCATTTGCGACAAATACGACGTGCTTCTGATCGCTGACGAGGTAATCACCGGCTTTGGGCGCACCGGCAAATGGTTCGCCATGGAGCATTGGGGCATTCAGGGCGATATCATGTCGATCGGCAAAGCGATTTCGGCTGGATATTTTCCGCTCGGCGTCTCCACCGTCTCGTCAAAGGTGCATGATGCGTTGACGCAATATGTCCATGTCCAGACCTATAACGGCCACCCCGGCGGCTGCGCCGCGGCGCTGGAGACCATCGCCATATTGGAGGAAGGCGATCTTCTTGCGAAGGGCACTGAAAACGGCGCCTATTTCCTCGAACGCATGCAGCGCCTGCGCGAATTGCCCATCGTTGGTGATGTGCGCGGCATTGGTATGTGGACCTGCGTCGATTTTACCACTGACAAGAAGACCAAAGAGCCGTTCAAGGACGATACGGTGAAGGCGATCGCCAACCGCATGGCCGAGCTCGGCGTGCTCGGCGGCGAGGAGGGCACGGCCATCGAATTCGCCCCGGCCTACACCGCCACCCGCGACCAACTCGATCACTGCGTGGACATCACCGAGCAGGCGATCCTTGAGATCGCCAAGCGCATTAGCTGAGGTGCCCGCCAGTCGCCAAATGGAACGTACAAAGATTCTACCAGGCGACACCCTCCCGGACTGCTTCATGCATTCCGGCAAGCGCGACCGCGCGCCCGAGTTAATACGAGGTAGCCAAGGCCACGGATGTGGCCGCCCGGCGTTTGAGGGACCAAACAACAAGAAAGACAACGCATGAATTTGGCAGAATACAGCACACTCGATGCCACGGCGTTGGGCCGGCTTGTGGCCGCTGGCGAAGTGAGCGCGGCCGAGTTGGCGGCCTTGGCCTGGGCAGCTTATGACGCGCTCAATCCGACGCTGAACGCCATCCTCGAATTTTATGACGACGCCGAGAGCGTACCCGGCGCCGAAGGCGGCGCCCTTGCCGGTGTGCCGTTTCTGCGCAAGGACATCGGCGCGACGGAAGCCGGGCGTTTACAGGAAATGGGAAGCCGGTTGTTTGCAGGCTATCGCCCGGCGGAAGACAGCTATTACATCGCGCGCGCCCGCGCCGGGGGCTTGCGCATCCTCGGACGCAGCGCGGTGCCTGAGCTTGCCACTTCGGGATTCACCGAATCCATCCTGAACGGCATCACCGGCAACCCGTGGGATTTGGAGCGCACCGCCGGCGGCTCGACCGGCGGCGGCTCGGCGGCCGTGGCGGCGGGCATTGTGCCGCTCGCCCATGCTTCCGATGGCGGCGGCTCGATTCGCATCCCCGCTGCGTGTTGCGGCCTGGTCGGGTTGAACCCGTCGCGCGGGCGCATCAGCGGCGGCCCGAGCGATCAGGACGCGCTCTATGGTTTGGCGCGCGAATTCTTGGTTTGCCGATCGGTGCGCGATATGGCGGCAGCATTGGACGTGTTTGCCGGCCCGGCGCCGGGCGATCCGTTTATCATCACGCCGCCGGAGCGCCCGTACCGTGACGAGCTGGCGCAACCAACTGACAAGTTACGGGTTGGCGTGGCGCTGATGAAATGGGGTGAGACGGAGGTCGATGGCAAAGTTTTAAACGCTATCAAACGTACCGCCGAAACATTGCAAAGCATGGGTCACCGCGTCGAGGAGTTCGAAGCCAATTTCGATCCCGAGAATATTTTGAGAGCAGTGATGGGTGGGTTCCATCTCGGCATTTCCTCGCTCGACGAGGCCGCGGCAATGATGGGTCGCAAAATAGATTCGGACACTTTGGAGCCGGGCAATTTGAAGCTCTACCAGTCCGGTCAGACGCTGCCGATGTCCTATGCTGGCACCATCTTCGAGGCCATGCGCAAGGTGCGGGCGGCGGTCGGCATGGCGGCTAAAGATTTTGACATTCTGCTGACGCCGAGTTTGCCGAGCACAGCGCGCCCCCACGGCGAATATTCAACCACGCGAGAAGATCTATCCGCAGAGGAATATATGAAGGGCGATATTCGCCTCTTTCAATATCTCGGCGTGTTCAACGTCACCGGCAGCCATCGGTATCGCTGCCATTGGCCCATAGCGCCGACGGCCTGCCCATCGGCATACAATTGGCCGCCCGCCTCGGCGACGAGGCCACATTGGTGAAAATCGCGCGCGATTTAGAAGAGGCAATGCCCTGGCATACCCGCATCCCACCGGTTCACGCGAGCCGCCCGAAATAACGCGCATATGCGCGTTGGTTGCTCTTTCTTCGAAATTATTCTTCCGCGCCGGGAATATCGCCCTTGAAGCGAGTGGCCTCGATCTAATTTGGTCTTATCATCGTAAAAATCGTGTCGGGGTTGACGACGGCGTAGTCGTTGTAGCCGAGGCGGGCGATGGGGCGGAGTTTGGCGACGTCGATGAGGCCCTCAGGCGTGATCATGTCGTCGCGGATGTGGACGCCGACTACTTCGCCGAATACCACGAAATATTGATCGGCCTCGCCCCAAACCGGAATTTCCACGCTCTTAACGTAACGGCATTCGAGATGGATGGGCGCTTCAGCCACGCGCGGCGGTTTGACCAGGGCAGATGGCTCGGGCGTTAGGCCAGCGAGCGCCATCTCGTCGACATCCATGCCGACGCTGGCCGAGGTCTTGTTCATTTGTTCGCGCGTATCCCAAGTGGTGAGGTTGCAAACGAACTCCCCGGTGGCTTCGATATTGCGCCTGGAATCTTTGCTCCAATCGCCGCCCTCGGCGGTGCTTGGGCCGGCGCCGGCGGCGAACATCACCGTTGGCGGGCGGTACGCCACGGCATTGAAAAAGCTGTAGGGCGCGAGATTGACGACGCCGTTCGCGTCGAGCGATGTAATCCAGCCGATCGGGCGCGGAATCACCAGGCTGTTGAACGGGTTCTTGGGCAGGCCGTGATCGCCTTTTTTTGGTTCGTAAAACATTTAGTTCTCCCACCCCTTAGGTGTCTATTTCTGAGTCCGGATAGGCGTATAGCCCGGCGGCGCAATGTTCAAGGCCAGCAAACTTGACGTAGCATCGGCCACGCACGATATCTCGGGTGCAGAGGATGGCGAGGGGAGACATGAATATGAACAACGACAGTAACGCGACACTAGTTGCAGTGACCGGCGCATCGGGCTTTGTCGGCTTGCATTGCGTGCTGGCGCTGCTGCAAGACGGATACCGCGTGTGCGGCACGTTGCGTGATCTGACGCGCGCGGAAAGTCTGCGGGAGGCGCTGGAAAAACATGTCGAGATCGGCGACCGGCTGGAATTCGTCACCGCCGAGTTGACCCGTGACGACGGCTGGGCCGAGGCGCTCAAGGATTGCACCTATGTGCTGCATGTCGCTTCGCCGATTCCGCGTGCCGTACCTAAAAATGAAGATGATTTGATCGTACCGGCGCGCGACGGCGCACTGCGCGTTCTCGCAGCGGCCAACACAGCGGGAGTAAGCCGGGTGGTGCTGACGTCTTCCATTGCCGCCATTATTAACGGCCACAGCCACCCCAAAACCTATCTCTACACCGAAAAAGATTGGACCAATCTAGATAGGCCGCTGCCGCCTTACCCGAAGAGCAAGACCATCGCCGAGCGTGCCGCTTGGGATTATATGGCGAGTCTCGGAGAAGACAGCGCCTTGGAACTGGTGGTAATCAACTCCGGCACGGTCTGTGGCCCGATTCTCGAGGCCGATTACGGCACCTCGGGCGAAGTGGTGCGCAAGCTCATGCGGCGTGACTTGCCGGGCGTGCCGAAGCTCGGCTGGGGCTCGGTGGATATGCGTGATCTGGCCACGGCGCATATCAAGGCTATGGTTGTACCGGCGGCGGCGGGCCAGCGCTTTTGCTGCGTCGCCTAGTCCGTCTGGATGATCGATGTCGTCCGCATCCTGAAAAAGAATTTTGCCGCGCGCGGCTACAAAATCCCCACCCGCACTATGCCGAGTATTCTGGTGCGCCTTGTCTCGCTGATCGACAAGCCGGTCCGCCTAATTCTCTACGAACTCGATAACCTGGCCGAGATCGATAACAGCCGCATCAAAGAGGTGCTCGACTGGGAGCCGCGCGGCGCCGAGGAAATGGTGACATCAATGGCCGAAAGCATGATCGAGCACAAAGTGGTGTAGCACACTTGCGCTCACGAGCCGCCGCCGGGCAGTCGGCTACGGCGGAATTTGTTGCGGCGGTGAGTCTCCCGACTTCAACACGAGCACGACATTCCCGTCCTGAACATGGATGGATTTCTGTGCTTTCTTGGGGATTGGAATTCTCTGCCTCACGCAAAGCAATATCAGAGCCGCCGCGATGTAGGCGGCATTGCAATCGAGCGGTTCCTGGTAGGTCGCGTAAAGCCGCGCCGAGACTTCGCCGTTCTGCGACAGCTCGACTTTCGTCGGCAGGCCGCTTTTTCTGCCCTGGCCATTGCGCTGAGCATACCTGAAGAGAGCCGTCATCAGCTCATCATTAGAGAATTTGATAGCCCTCACCTCACTGGGCATAGTTTAGCCTTCGACCATTTCTTGTTTTTGCCGTTTTTGCTCTACTCGTCGATAATCAACTCGGCGGCGCGCAGGCCGGACATGTATGCGCCATGAGTGGTGCCGGCGAAATCGAAAATGGTGTGCTCGCCGCACAGCAAGAGAGTGTCCTCAACCGGCTCCGCCAGATCATCATATTAGCTGGGGCGGCACCCCGGCGTTGGGAAGGCATAGGCGCCAAGACTTGCCGGATCGACAAACCAGTGGGTGGTAAGCATTTCTGTTGGCTCGCCGACCGCGTCGCCCCACACGCCGCGCAGCACCTCAAGCGCATCGGCCTTCATCACCTCGTCGCTCATTTGGTCGGCGAGCGGCGCGTAGGCGCCGACGCTGAGGCCAAGAAAGATGTTTTCCGGCGAGAAAGTTCGGTAGCTCATCCAATAATTCCAGCGCCCCTTCGGTTCCGTCATGATGCCAAAATACTGCGTCTCGAGATCCCAGAACGGTTGTTCGAATTTAAACGCGATCTTGGTCACGCTGCCGAAGCCAATTTTCTCGATATTTTTGCGGTAATCGCTGGGAAGCGGTGGGTCGAACTTGACGGTCCCGGCTTTTAAGACGCCCAGCGGCAGGCTGCAGACGACATAATCGCCCTCGAAATCGCCTTGATCGGTGGTGACCGTCACGCCGTCCTCGCCATATTGGATCGTCGTCACCTTGGTCGAAAGACGGATGTCCAGCCCTTCGGCGAGCGGCCCGAGAATCTTGTCATAGCCGGTCGTGACCACCACATCGGGCAGATCGAAGGCATCGTCATCATCGTGTAGGACCGCCGACAGATTCTCGATCGGCCCGCCCTTTGAAAACTCGGTAAAGGCCGAAAGCGCCCACACCAGCCCTTCGTTGTTCATCGCGCCGGGGACCAGATCTTTGACTGCCTGTGCCAGGCTTCGCGGGTCGTCCAGCTCCAGTTCTTCGTCCATTTTACCGAGCGCGCCGTACCAATTCTCGTCGATCTCCTCCAGTTCGTCGTCGTCCAGTTCCTCGCCTTCATCGTCGAAGACAATCAAACTATCGCTGTCGGTCAGGAATGTTTGCGCATTGACTGCATCTGCCAGCTGCTTGGTTGGGTTCTCCTCGCTCGGCCCGTGAATCCAGCCGGCGCCATATTCGAACGGCGCGCCCATGGAATAGTCGGTGTAGAGGCGCCCGCCGATATGCGGCTTGATCTCAAGGACGATTGCCTCGGGCGCCCTGCTCGGTGAGTGATTTGGCCGCGCCGAGGCCGGCAAGGCCAGCGCCGACGACGATCACTTTGGTGTCCGCCAGCGCTTGCGCCCGCGCCCGACCGATTGAAAACGGCGCTAGCGCCGCCACTGCCGTCGACCCATAAAGCGCCGCTTCGATGAACTGGCGGCGATTGAAAAAGGCTCTTCCCATGGTTCTTCCACGGTATTTCTTTGAACTTACAATAGCGCCCCCCACAGTGTTGGCAAATGGCGGAATAACGTTCCCTTGGCGTCATGTTCCGCGCTAACATTGTAGGAGATATGGAAATAGGAGGGTGTGGAATGACCGTAATATTGTCACAACTGGGCGAATTCGAGGTGCCCGTCGGACCAGCGGAGGGACTTTGGGTTGAGCCAGCCGAAGCGACCGCGATGAGCGGCTGGGAATTACGGCCGGAGGGCCTCTGCCGCGGCGATGTCTGCGTGCCGGTGCCGCCGGGCAAGGCTGAAACGCTGACTGCCGACGGCAAGATCAACCTCGCGGCGTTCTGGGATCATATGGGCATGCCGATCGCGCATAGCGCCGACGGCGATGTCTGGGCATTGGGTGAAGGCGCCGAGAACCGCACCGCCGAGCTGCGCTCGCTTGAGGCGCCGGATTTCACGCAGCCGGATTTGGCCGGCGTGCAGCACAGCCTCTCAGACCATCGCGGTAAGAAAATCTTATTGGCGACCTGGGCATCCTGGTGAGGCTGTCGTAACGATTTGTCCGTGTGGCAAAAACTTTACGACGAGCTGAAAGACCAGAACTTCATCATTATCGCCGTTGCCATGGATAGTGAGGCTGATGCAGCACGGCCATGGATCGAAGTGGCGGCACCGGACTACCCGGTTCTGATCGACCGCGACCACCGGGTGGCCGAGCTCTATAACATGGTGAATGTGCCGCAAGCGGTGTGGATCGACGAGACTGGCACAATCGTGCGCCCGGCTGAAAATGCCGGCGCGTATGAGGGTTTTCGCGCTATGGATCTGGAAACTTGGACGATGCCGGACGATGAACTCGCCACCACGATCAACGCCCAGGCTACATATATCGCCGCAGTGGGGGACTGGGTCCGGTTAGGTGCGGAAAGCGGCCATCTGTTCGATGCCGATCAAGCCAGAGCCCGGACTGCGACCGCGAGCAATGAATCCGCGCAGGCGCATTGCCATTTTCATCTCGGGCAATATCTGCTGCGCCACGGCCGTGAGACGGAAGCCCATGAACATCTGGCGGAGGCCTCGCGCCTCCATCCAACCTCGTGGAGCATCTGGCGTCAGGCGGCGGAGAAAAACGAAACCGGCCTCGCAGCGAGTGCCGAATTCTGGGATCGCGTGAAGGCTTTGGGCGATGACCATTACTACCCGCCGGTGGAATTGGCGGGCATGCCAAAATAGGGCGCGGGCTAAGACTACAGGTCATCTTAGTGGCGCCCGTTATTGGCCGGGACAGAACGTCCCGGCCAATAGTGATTTCAGGCGTGGACGGCCTGGTTTGTTGGCGCGTCGGCCCGCATGCGGCGGAGTTTCCAAAATGTGAGGCCGTGCAGGATAACCGATACCGGCACCGCAAACGTCGGGATCATCACCAGGGGATAAGCTGAAATGAGCGAATTGGGTGCCTCGCTGGCCAATAGCTGAATGCGCCCGGGCGAGGTCAGGGCGCCCATGCTGAGGGCGACAACTAGATCGGCGATGCCGAACAGACACCAAGCATAGGCGGCGCTGGCTGCGCGCCAGGATTTTCTCGCAAGCATTCCAGCCACGATGACCGCAAATATGCCGGTCGCAACGTCACCCACGCCGGCGGGCAACGCAAACTGCCAGGGCACTTCGGCGTCCAACCAGAGCACCAAAAATATACCGCCGAGGACGCGGTAGAACTGCACGCCAACCAGCCAGGACACGGGCAGTGCATCGAGCAATCGGACGAACCGCCTGGAATGCGTCAATAGTGTGAGGCCGATCACAATCGGAACCACAACACCGACCAGAATAAGCGGGACGGTGGGATTGCGCGGTGCCCAATAAAAATTTTGGTGGCCAAGATAGGTGGCGAGAGCAAACCAGCCCAACAAGCCGGCCGAAAGAATAGCCGCGCTTATCCAGCGCTCCCTGCCGCCGGGCGCTAAGCGCGCAACGCCAAACCAAATCAACAAAAGAATGGCGACAAGCAAGATTGCTTCTGCTGCTGCGGTGAACCCGAAAAGATATTGAGGAACGTGCAAATCCACTGAATCGTCTCCGAAATCATTTTAACAATGAAAAACATAGTAACTATTATATATTGAGTCTATAGCAAATATTTATCGAGAATAGTATGAGGTGGGGATGGCAAAATCCGCAGTGCCCATATGCCCTGTCGCACGCACGTTGGACGTCATAGGTGCGCGCTGGACGCCGCTTATCTTGCGCGACCTGCTGTTGCACGGGGCACAGCGGTTTCAGGATTTGCAGAACTCGCTCGTAAGCATTGCGCCGACGACACTTTCAGACCGCCTGAAGACGCTTGAGCGGCACGGCATTGTCGAGAGGCGTTTCTACTCAGAGCATCCGCCGCGCGCCGAATATGTCCTGACACGGAAAGGGCGTGAGCTTGGCCCGGTGGTGCGCGCAATGCGCGAATGGGGAGAAAAATACAAGGACTAGCCGGCGCGGGCGGACTGGGTGGACCGGAGTGTCCGTAGTTCCGGTTCGCGACTGAATATTATACGCCGCAAATCGACATACCGTGCCCGATTGACTTTCTCCCCAACCCCACTTCCCGGTTGGAGAAGTGGGGCTTTTCATGGGAGCCTAGGAATCCAGCAAGTCGCTGATCTTTGTTCCGCACCAACCGGCTTCGCGGTTGCGCCAATAAGCGTCGAACAGTTGCGAGGTGACGATGCCTGGGCCGCCATTGCCGAGCGGCTTATCGTCGACCCTCGTGATCGGCAGCACGCCGCCGGCTGAAGAGGTGGCGAATGCTTCGTCGGCGCCGCGCAGCTCATCGGGGTGAACGGCGCGGGTCTCAAACGGGATGCCCTCCATGCCGCACAGCTCGATCACCGATTTCCGCGACATGCCCAAGAGGCAGTTGGCGTCCGGCGTTGCGCACACGCCGTCTTTGACGACCCAGATGTTAAAGCCCGGGCCTTCGGCGAGATTGCCGTCCGCGGCGAGCAGTGCAGCATCGTCGCGCTCCGCTTCATAGGCTTGGTATTGCGCCTGAATGAGATCGCCCCAATGGAAATTTTTGTAGCGCGCATCGACTGATTTGCTCGAGATACGCTCGATATCGGCCATATGGATGTTAATTCCGGCCTTGCTCTTTTCCTCGCCCCAAAGCCATACGTAAGGCACGACGTAGCAGGCGAACTGATTTTCACAGAGCCTGGGATCGCGCGAGTCTTCGGCATATTCGCCGCGGGTGACATGCATGTGAATGAAGGCGCCATCCTCGCATTCGGCGCGTACCGTGCATTCGGCGAGGAGCGCCTTCGTCTCGTCGTCAGAATAAGGATTTTTTAGCTTGAATCCGGCGCAGGACGCCGCAAAACGCTCAAGATGCTCATCGAGCTTAAAAATATATCCCTTCCACGACGTGGTGACGTCATAGACCACGTCAGAGTGCAGGAATCCCGTGTCGAAAATCGAAATCTTGGCGTCTTCAAGCGTGACGAACTCGCCGTTGATATGAACGCAACCGGCAGACATAGTGCCCTCCCTTTGCGAGCCATGAGTGACGCTTCACCGCCCACTCCGGCGCGCTATGAATTTGAATGGTCTATTATTCAGACCAATATTGGGAACTTGTCAAGGCGCAAATACTTGGCGCACGTCGCGAATTATTTACTGCCATCCCCGTTGAGGCGGAGCGCCAAAGAAAGGGCGTGAGCGTGTAGGCCTTCGGCTTCGGCCAGCGTTTGTGCGGCGGGGCCGATCTTGGCCAGGCCGGTAGGATCGCAGGCAGCGAAGCTGGTGCGTTTCAAGAAATCATAGACCGATAGGCCGGAGGAGAAGCGTGCGCTGCCCGAGGTCGGCAGCACATGGTTGGGGCCGGCGACATAGTCGCCAACCGCTTCAGGGGTGTGCCGTCCGAGGAAGACTGCGCCGGCATGGGTGACACGCGCGAACAGGGCCTCGGGCTCGGCCACGGCAAGCTCGAGATGCTCGGGGGCGATGCGGTCCACGAGGGCCGGCGTCTCGTCGAGACTGCCGACAAGTATTATAGCGCCGTGCCGCTGCCAGCTTTCGCCGGCGATATCGCGGCGCGGCAGAGTTTCCAAGGTTTTGTCTACAGCCGCCGCCACGGCATCGGCAAAGACCGCATCGTCGCAAATGAGAATCGCCTGAGCGGCGGTATCATGCTCAGCTTGGGAAAGCAGATCGGCGGCGATCCAATCGGGATTGTTGGCGCCGTCCGCTACCACCAGGATTTCCGACGGGCCGGCGATCATGTCGATGCCGACGGTGCCGAACACCTGACGCTTGGCCTCGGCCACCCACTCGTTGCCGGGTCCGACGATTTTATCGACCGGCGCGATGGTCGTGCTGCCATAGGCCAGCGCTGCCACCGCCTGGGCGCCGCCGATGCCGTAAATCTCATCGAGGCCGGCGATCTCGGCTGCCGCCATTACCGCCGGATTGAGTGCGCCGCCCGGTGTCGGCACAGTCATGACGATGCGCGCCACCCCGGCCACCTTGGCGGGGATAGCATTCATCAGCACCGAGCTCGGATAAGCCGCGGTACCGCCCGGCACATAGAGGCCAGCCGCGGCCAGTGCGTTCCAACGCGCCCCGAGGCGCACGCCTGAAGCATCCGTATAATCGAGATCGGCTGGCATTTGCCGCTGGTGAAAATCCTCAATGCGCTTGGCGGCGAAGGCAAGTGCGGCGCGGGTCTCAGCCGGGCATTCTGCTGCCGCCGCCTTGATCTCGTCCGGCTTGAGGCGGAGTTCCGCCGCGCTCAGATCAAGGCCATCGAAACGGGCGGTATATTCCAACAGGGCGGTGTCGCCGCGCGCCCGCACGTCGGCGATGATTTCCGCCACCTTTGCGCTATTGCCGCTCGGCCCATGGCGCCGTTCCGCCAGCAGTGCGGCGAATTCGGCCTCGAAGCCGGGTAGGGTGTTATTGAGCCGGCGCGCCATTGACCGAACGGCCCGAAATGACCGCTTCTCGGAAGCGTTGCACCCAGCCTTGCATTTCCTCGGCGCGGGTCTTCATCGCGGCGCGGTTGACCACCAGGCGGGCGGAGACATCGGCGATGTGTTCGACCTCGACCAGATCGTTGGCCGCGAGCGTCGCGCCCGAATGCACCAGATCGACGACCCGGCGGCAGAGACCAAGGCCGGGCGCCAGCTCCATCGCGCCATTCAGCTTGATGCATTCGGCCTGCACGCCGCGCGCCGCGAAATGGCGCTGCGTGACATGCGGATATTTGGTGGCGACCCGCACATGGCTCCAGCGCGATGGATCGTCTTCCGACGCCAATTGCGTGGGCTCGGCCACCGCCATGCGGCATTTGCCGATATCGAGATCAAGCGGCGCGTAGAGCTCGCGGTAATCGAATTCCATCAGCACATCGGAGCCGGCAATGCCGAATTGCGCGGCGCCAAAGGCGACGAATGTGGCGACATCGAAACTGCGCACGCGGATGATGCTGAGCCCAGAGATATTGGTGTCGAAGCGGAGCTTGCGGCTGGCGTCGTCGAAAAACGCCGCCTCCGGTTCGATTCCGGCATGCGCCAGCAGCGGCGCGGCCTCTTTGAGGATGCGACCTTTCGGCAGGGCAAAGATGAACTCGTCGGACATGGGACGCGGATATACTGGGCTTGGCCCGGTTTGTCGCTAATTCTTTTCAGGCGAGCTCGAAGAAACGGCCCA
>Ga0209403_10001920_pt1 | contig 25788 bp, 22 predicted proteins | sample ArcticOcean_MG_C_8_FD_187440 | JGI IMG/M metagenome (GOLD analysis project Ga0209403, IMG submission 187440) | Marine microbial communities from western Arctic Ocean - ArcticOcean_MG_CB11_86 (SPAdes) (version 2) | ecosystem: Environmental > Aquatic > Marine > Oceanic | place: Arctic Ocean... | reverse complement strand
TTTCTTTCGCATCATCGTTTTCCTCTCGGGTTGACGATGAGCTAAAAGTACCTCTTAAGCAATGGGCCAATTATGTCCAACTAGGGCTGACGGGGTACACTTACCGACAATAATCTGGAAGAAATAGAATTGTCCCTGACAACGGACGACAAATTACACGAATTTATTTCATCTTTATCTGTTCTTAGCAATTGTCCTGCTAACTCCTCCGCAGCGACATGAGAAGACATTAACGAGTATTTTGTGAAGCAACAGGAAGTTAAAATTGAGAAGAATTGACCTCTCGCTATCCACATTAGTCCCAGCCCTGCTGATGAGCTTGCAAAGTGCTAGCAGCTACGGACAAGCGACAAACGAATTTTATGGCAGAGCAGATCTATCACTGAACCACATCGATATGGAGTCCTTCATACCTCAACAACAAGAGTGGCAACCTAACAGCAACGCCTCCCGCATTGGTTATAGAGGCAGTTACCAGTTAACCGACTCTCTTGAAGCCATTTATCAAGTCGAACTGGAAGTCAACTTCGATGACGATGACAGTTTCAGTGCCAGGAACAAGGAACTGTTCGAAAACCGTAATACTTTTATAGGCTTGCGTGGGAACTTTGGTCAAATCATCGCAGGTAAACATGATAGCCCGGTAAAAACTATGGGTCGTGAGGTGGATCGCTTCAATGATCAGGTGCTGGGTGATGTCAAAAACTTCATGGAAGGTGAAGATCGCATCGGTGACCTGCTACTGTATACAACGCCAGACTGGAAGGGCTTTTCTGCCACAACGGGAGTAGTTACAAGGGCGAATCCAAACGGTACCACTGGAAATAGCGGTATCGGCGAGGGCACATCCGTGTCCCTCAATTTCTCCAACGATTTTATTACCACAGCACTGGGTATCAACAATGATATCGACAAACAGGACCTCACTCGCTTGATGGCAAATTTTTACATCGGAGCAGGCGAAATTGGTTTCATGTGGCAACAAGCTGATCGCATCGATAAAAATACCGACGAGGAATCCTGGTTTGTCAGCGCTGAATACAGAATCAACGAGGACTGGAGAATTAAGGGACAATATGGCATGACCGATTACAGCGTGCTCGCAAGTAAGGATAAGCAGTTTGTCCTGGGCCTGGATCGTATCCTCAGCAGCAATACCTTTGTTTTCATTAATTACGTAGAGGATGACCGCGACAGAACGGCAGCTTCTTTTACCGATAGCGGCCTCGCAATCGGTTTTCAGATTCGCTTCTGAGTCATTGTTCAAAGCGCCTCTGATTACTGAATCAGAGGTTCGCTGGATCTGAGTCTGTTTTTTTAAGTCTAGTAACACACCGGAGAGGTGACGGAGTATACTCCGTCACCTCAGTCTAATTACCAGAATTATTTACCTTTCTTACTACCGACATTTTCCTTAATGCCACTTCTTCGTCTCGATAAAATATCTGTTCACTTCGGTACTCATGTGTTGCTGGATGCCGTGGATCTTACTGTGCATCAGGGCACCAAGATTGGCTTGCTGGGGCGTAATGGCTCTGGCAAGACTACCTTGATGAAAGTTATTGCGGGAACCCTGGTGGCCGACGGTGGTGAGCGTTGGTTGCGGCCGGGTGTGGAAATCGCCTGGCTGGATCAGTCCTTGCCCGAGGCTAGCGAGCAGTCTGTGTATGACATGGTGGCTGGCGGCTTACCTGAGATTGGGGATTTACTGAGTCAGTATCATCACCTGATCGCTGATTTTGATCACGCTGACATGAATAAGCTGGAGCAGGTGCAGGCTCAACTCGAGGCCCGGGACGGTTGGAATCTGAGTCTGAAGGTAGATACGGTGATTAGTCAGTTGCAGTTGCCGGCGGACAAGATTATGTCGGAGCTCTCGGGTGGCTGGCGCAGGCGGGTTGCGCTGGCTCGCGCCCTGGTGCGAGAGCCGGAAGTGTTGTTTCTCGACGAGCCGACTAATCACCTGGATATTCCGGCCATCGAGTGGCTGGAGAAGCAATTGCAGGAATATCGGGGTGCATTGTTGTTGGTGACTCACGATCGAAATTTCTTGCAGAAGGTGGTTAACAACATTGTGGAACTGGACCGGGGCCATCTGTATCAGTTTGAGGGTGGCTATCACAAGTTTCTTCGCTTTCGGGAGCAGCAATTGGCGGCAGAGGAACAGGCGAATAAACTGTTCGACAAGAAGCTTGCCCAGGAAGAGGTGTGGATACGGCAGGGTATCAAGGCCAGACGGACGCGCAACGAGGGGCGAGTGCGGGCTCTGGAAGCGCTACGGCGGGAACGGGGTGAGCGCCGGGAACTGCAGCGCAGTGCCAATTTCAAGGTAGATGCAGCAGCGGCTTCCGGGAAAATTGTGGCCGAGTTGATCAAGGTATCTCATGACTTTGATGGTGAGGACGTGATCAAAAATTTCTCCACTACTATTCTGCGTGGAGACCGGATCGGTATCGTCGGGGCCAATGGCGCCGGCAAGTCCACACTGTTAAAGATTCTGCTGGGAAAACTGACGCCAAACTCAGGCACAGTTAAATTGGGCAGCAAGCTGGAGATTGCCTATTTCGATCAATTGCGGGAAACCCTGGGCCTGGAGAAAAATCTCATCGATAACGTCTGTGGCGGTCAGGAGTACATTGATATTGACGGAAAGAGGAAGCATGCCATCAGCTATCTCGGCGACTTTCTGTTCGCCCCAGACCGGGTCCGTACTCCTGCCAAGGCCTTGTCTGGCGGCGAGCAGAATCGCGCGATTCTGGCCAAGCTGTTCACCCAACCGGCTAATATTCTGGTTTTCGACGAGCCCACCAACGACCTGGACATAGAAACCCTGGAATTACTGGAAGACATCCTGCTGCGGTTCAAGGGCACAGTGCTGCTGGTAAGTCACGACCGGGAATTTATGGATAACGTTATTACCAGCCTGATGGTGTTCGAAGGGGACTCCCAGGTAAGAGAATACGTAGGCGGCTACGCCGATTGGGTCGCCAAGGGTGGTCGCTTAAAAGGCTTGCAGGACAATGAGTTATTGGCGACTGCCAGCACCGCAAAGAGTAAACCAGCGAAGTCGGAGCCGCAGCCTAGAGCGGAGCTTCACAGTACAGAGAAGAAACTTTCACACAAAGAGCAGCGAGAACTAAATGCCTTGCCCAAGTTAATTGAGAAATTGGAAACTCAGCAGAGCAAAACAGAGGCTCAGATTGCCGAGCCGGATTTCTACAATGATGAAGAGGATAAGGTGCAGCAGGTCTTGCAGCAGTTGTCCGACAATCAGGCAAGTCTGGAGCATGCCTATAGCCGTTGGGAAGAGTTGGAAGGCTAAGGAAGCGCTGATTAATGCAAAAATAGCTGCCGGTAGCGAAAAAACATTGCGCTATTGGGAACATCGCTGGAAATTAAATTTCCCGAAGGTACAATACGTTCAATGCTTCCAGTTAGAGCGTTAATTCTTTCTCCAAGCGATAGAAAAAGGCCTGCCAGCATGACCGAAAATAAAATCCCCGCGCCCGACCTGCAACAATACGGTATTAGTGACGTAGAGGAAATCTACTACAATCCCTCTTATGAATTTTTGTTCGAACAAGAGACCCGATCCGATCTGGAGGGCTATGAGAAAGGCACGCTTACCGAGTGCGGCGCAGTCGCCGTAGACACCGGTATATTTACCGGCAGATCGCCGAAAGACAAGTATATAGTCCGCGACGACACCTCCCGGGATACGGTGTGGTGGTCAGACCAGGGCAAGAACGACAATAAGCCTATCGATAATGCCACCTGGGATCATCTGAAATCAGTTGTCACCAATCGCCTCAGCGGCAAGCGCCTGTACGTGATGGATACTATCTGTGGGGCCAATGCAAATAGCCAGCTGAAGGTACGTTTCATCATGGAAGTGGCCTGGCAAGCCCACTTTGTCAAGAACATGTTCATCCGGCCCAGCGCTGAACAACTGGTGGATTTCGAACCCGATTTCATTGTCATGAATGGGGCCAAGAGCACCAATCCCGACTGGCAGGCGATGGGTCTGAATTCCGAGAATTTCATTGCCTTCAACCTTACCGACAAGATGCAGCTCATCGGCGGCACCTGGTACGGCGGAGAGATGAAGAAGGGCATGTTCTCCATGATGAACTACCTGTTGCCTCTGCGCGGTATGGCATCCATGCACTGCTCCGCAAATATCGGTAAAGACGGCGATGCCGCGATCTTCTTTGGCCTCTCCGGCACCGGCAAGACCACGCTGTCCACCGACCCCGAACGCCAACTGATTGGTGACGACGAGCATGGCTGGGATGACGATGGTGTGTTCAATTTCGAAGGTGGCTGCTACGCCAAGACCATTAACCTCAGCGAGGAAAGCGAGCCGGACATCTACCGGGCGATTCGCCGCGATGCCCTGCTCGAAAATGTCACCGTCAATGACACCGGAGTCATCGATTACGCCGATAACTCCAAGACAGAGAACACCCGGGTGTCCTACCCGATTTATCACATCGATAACATTGTAAAACCTGTGTCCAAGGGCGGCCATGCGGAAAAGGTCATCTTTCTCACCGCCGATGCCTTCGGCGTACTACCTCCGGTGTCCAAACTCACGCCGGACCAGACCAAGTATCACTTTCTGTCTGGCTTCACCGCCAAGCTCGCCGGCACCGAGCGCGGCATCACTGAACCCACACCTACTTTTTCTAGCTGCTTCGGTGCGGCATTCCTGTCCCTGCACCCAACCAAGTATGCCCACGAACTGGTGAAGCGCATGGAGGCGGCGGATTCCACTGCCTACCTGGTCAACACCGGCTGGAATGGCACCGGCAAACGCATCTCCATCAAGGCGACCCGGGCCATCATCCACGCTATTCTCGACGGTTCCATCGATGCGGCTGAAACCTTTACGCTGCCTTACTTCAACCTCGAGGTTCCCCTGGCTATCGATTCTGTCGACAGCAACATTCTGGACCCGCGCAAGACCTATGGGAATGCCAGTGAATGGGATGAAAAAGCACGGAATCTGGCGCAGCTGTTTGTAAATAACTTTGTCAAATTCACCGACAACGACGAAGGCAAAGGCCTGGTAGCAGCGGGACCGCAACTGAGCTCTTCGCATCAGATAAGCAAGGGGTCGGAGGGGGTTTGACAAAACTCCTTCGACCCCTTTTTTATACCTCTTTTTTATAAAATAGTGGCGGGCCCTAGTCTCGAAAGCTATTTCTCAAACCTTCTTAACAAACTCCGATTTTAACTTCATCGCGCCGATACCATCGATCTTGCAATCGATATCATGATCACCGCCTACCAGGCGGATGTTTTTTACTTTGGTACCGACCTTCACCACCGAAGAAGTCCCCTTTACTTTCAGGTCTTTGATCACACTAACCGTATCACCATTGGTGAGGACGTTGCCGTTGGCATCAGTCACGGATTTTTCAGCTTCATCGCTGCTGCCTTCGTCGATTTGCGACCAACTCATGAGCGCATTCCGGACAAACAGACAGCTGCCCATCCTCGTAGGTATATTCAGACCCACACTGTGGGCACTTGAGTAAATCGCCCATCACGTTCCTTGAACTGGGCTAGAAAAGAAAAAGGGTTGGAGAAACAAATTTCTCCAACCCCTGCGATCTTCGATCCTTGCTACTGGCGATTAGTGGGCGCCCACCTCCGGCATCGCAGCGGGTAAAGCCATCGCTGTCAGCGTGGAGCCGGTTTGCAGAATAATGTACTGATGACCATCGTGCACCCATGAACTCATGCCATAGTTGCTACGTGCCGGTACTTCAATCTGCCCCAGGATTTCACCACTGGTCTTATCGATGCCGTACAGCATCGGCGTGCCGTCATGGGCGGAATCTGAATAAACCAGCATATTGCCAGTTACTACCATCGGCACCAGTGCCCCGGTGCCGGTGTTGCCGAGATCGATGCCGGCGAGAGCCGGATTATTCAGGATACGGTCCGAGGTTTCCCCAGTAGGAATCCACCAGGCATGCTCACCGGTGTTCATATCGATAGCGGTAATACGGCTATAGGGTGGCTTCCACAGAGGAATGCCTGCTGGATGTCGCGGCATCCTCGAGGCCGGGCCGGGCCCCGCATTCGCCCACTGCGACAGTGTTGCACCCGTGGTATTTAGATATATCAGGTCGGCTTCCTCACCGGGAATCAGGCGCAGCGCAAAGCAGCCCTTGTGGGAGGAGACATAGAGCATTCCAGTAGCCGGATCAGCCACCGCTGGTCCATGGATGTTGGAGCCGCCACCACCGCCGGGGCAGTTCATGGCGGCAAATTTGCCGGTTGAATTGCCGGCATGAATGGGTGGATTGAACAGCGGCCCCATCTGAAACTCCTCCATGGCCTCGATTGCCTGACGGCGAATCTCCGGTGTGTAATCTGCCAGATCATCGACAGTAATACCCTGCATTTCATAAGCTAACGGTTTCGTCACATGGGGTTGAGTTAGGGACAACACCTCGCCCGGGACGATGGACGCAGGCACCGGTCGCTCGACGATGGGCCACAGGGGCTCACCGGTAATACGATTGAAAGCATAGACCCAGGCTTGCTTCGAAATTTGCATGACAGCAGGCACAATGCCTCGACCCGGCATATTCAGATCCAGCAATACCGGCGCCGTCATATTGTCGAAATTCCAGATTTCATGATGCACCATCTGAAAATGCCAGGCCCGCTCACCAGTGCGGGTATCAAGCGCAATGATACTCGTCGCAAAGAGGTTATCCCCGGGTCGAAAACCACCGAAGTAATCGATAGTGGCGCTGTTGGTGGGAATAAACACCAGGTTGTTTTCAGGATCGGCGGATAGCGGGGCCCAGGAAGACACATCACCGGTCCATTCCCAGGCATCATTTTCCCAGGTCTCATGGCCGTATTCGCCGGGCTGTGGAATCACGTTGAATTTCCACTTCAGGGCACCAGTGCGAGAATCATAAGCAAGGATGTCCCCCGGCACATTTTCGATACGGGATTGGAGGTAACCCTGCTCTGCCGAGTTGCCGACGATAATCGTGTCATTAACCACCAGCGGTGGAGAAGAGGAGGTGATATAACCGATTTCCAGGGGAATGCCTTCATAAGGGTCATAGGGATGTCCCAGATCAGCCAGCAGATCGACCACGCCGGTTTGCGGAAATCCATCGATAGGCACGGGCCGACCAAAGCCTTCTATGGGAACGCCGGTATCGGCATCCAGCGCGGTCAGAAAAAATCCAGGCGAGATGGTATAAATCACACCCCTGCCATCAATTTCGGCATAACCTACACCCTTGCCGTAATCGGCACGCATGGAGTATTCACCGCGGGGGGTATCGGGTTCACGATAGCTCCAGAGGGTTTCACCGGTCTTGGGATCGAGAGCAATTACAGAGCGCTTATTGCCAGCGACAGTATAGAGCTTGCCATTGATTAAAAGAGGAGTAGGGCGGCCACTCACGGCACCGAAACTGGCACCATCCCATTCCCACATGACCTCAAGTTCAGCAAAATTTTCTGCCGTTATCTCATCGGCCAGTGTAGATCGGGTATGGGCATAATCGCCGCCCAGAGTCAACCATTCAGTGGTATCTTGAGCGACCACCAGACTTGAATAAATCACCATCAAGGCTGCTGTAGCCACTGAAATTCTTCTTATTAGCGTTTGCATAAACTTCCCCAGTCTCAATTAACAACGTAACTTCAGTGGCAGGGTACGGGTAAGGAGCACTGAATGTCAACACCCCGAAGAGTACCGGATAAGGGGTACGCACAAACAGATTCTTACCAAAGCTCTGTAACAGCTCGCCCGCCAGATCCAATTGCATAATGGGGGCCAAGTCAGAGCCGACGCAGTTGTTGGCACCGCAGCGATCGAACACCCAGATACTGGAACCATCGGGATGAATCGCCAGTCCCACCGTCGAACCGATGGCGCGGTCAGTTGGTAGCTTGAAATAGTTCTGGTCGAGGACATAGCGATCACTGGCAGCGATGTGAGCCGAGCCAGTCTGCGCCATTGCCCCGGATACGGCAGTCCAGGATATGATTGCCGCCAACACAAGCAGCAGCTTTCTCGTGAAACCCGAAGATTTCACGGCCATGCTTAATTACCGCGTAATGCAAATGTAGACATGGCGTGACCCGAGATCACCGACACGTACTGCACTCCATCAACCATATAAGTAACCGGTGCCATCACAATCTGCCCGCCGAGATTGACATTCCACAGCAGCTCGCCGGTGCGGGCATCGATGGCGTGGAAGTAGCCTTCGCGGCCACCGGTGAATAACAGGTCTGAGCCCGTTGTCAGCATGCCACTGTCGCTGACATCGAATTGATCGTAGGACCAGACCGCCTCCCCCGTCTGCGGATCCATAGCCTTGAGTGAGGCATGACCGACTTCGTTGGTCCAATTGTTGATCGGATTGGTGCGGCCTATGCCTATAGTAGGTGCATCTGGCGCCGGTGCCAGCACGGAAAAACCGCCGCCGAGAAACGCGCGGCCAGGCTCAAACACGGTTTCTTCTGCCCGATAAATAGTGGCGTAGTCTTGCCAGGCACTAAAATAGAAAAGGCCGGTGCGTGGACTATAAGACGGTGGATACCAGTTGGTTCCGCCCTGATTGCCCGGATAGGTCGGCATGCCCTCTGGCTGTGGCGTTGGTATGGGCCGGCCGTTTGCATCGAGGCCGCTGGACCAGTTCACCTTGACATAGGGTTTGCCCACCAGGAATTTGCCGGTGACGCGATCCAGCACATAAAAGTAGCCGTTGCGATTGGCCCACATCATGACCTTGCTGGGGGTGCCGCGCCAGACTATGTCCGCCAGCACCGGAACCTGCACGGAATCGTAGTCGTAACCGTCATTGGGTGTGAACTGGAAAAACCATTTAAGCTCGCCGCTGTCGGCATCCAGCGCGATAACCGAGTCCGAATACAAATTATCTCCCGGACGCTGACCGGCGTTCCAGTCGGGCCCTGGGTTACCCACTCCCCAGTAGGTGAGATTCAGTTCCGCATCGAAGGAGCCGGTGATCCATACTGGCGCCCCGCCATGTTGCCAGTCGTCGCCTTCCCAGCTGTCATGATTGGGCTCGCCGGGAGCGGGTATGGTGTAGGTCTTCCAGGCCTGTTCACCGCTATCGACGTAATAGGCAGCGACATAGCCGCGGATACCGTATTCACCGCCGCCAACACCGACGATAACCTTGTCCTTCACCACCAGCGGCGCCATGGTGACTGAGTAAGCCTGATCCACATCACCGACTTCGACGTTCCACAGCGGCTGGCCATTGATACGATCCAGTGCTACCAGTCTGGCATCCAGCGTACCCATGAAGACCCTGTCACCGAGCACGGCTACACCGCGGTTGTTGGCACCGCAACAGATCCTCGCACCATCGGCAGGCACATGGCGGTATTTCCAAAACACACGGCCGGTAATTGCATCGACAGCCATCACACTATTAGGCCTCTCGGTTACATACATGATACCGTCGACGATGATGGGGTTTGACTGCCAGGCACCGAACACCTGGTTCTGCAAGGTCCACTGTAATTGCAGTTGATTGACGTTCGCTGGCGTTATCTGATCCAGCTGGCTGTAGCGTTGACTGGAATACCCGCCGTTGTAAGTCAGCCAATTCTCAGGCTCGTCGGCAGCATTTAAGATGCGCTCGTAGGAGACCTGGGCGGCAACATTCAGAGCCGCCGACAGCGTCGCCGCGGTGAAGAGGGTAAGCCAAACTGATTTCAGGGTTTTCATTGCAGACCTCGCAGAGTCAACAGGTAGCCAATGACGTCGGCCACCTCATCGCTGGATAGAGTGGTGGGCTGTTTCGAGGGCGAATCACTGATCTCGAAGCTGACCAGGTCAGACTTCTTCAAGGACCGTAAGCGTTCCTGTGAATCGATCACCTGCACCGTGTAGGTGTCTTCATTGAGACGTCTGCCGACGATAGTCTCTTCGTTACGGGTGACAATGCGCACGGCTCTGTTAATAGGCAGCAACGCCGTGGCCGGATCCAGTAAGTTACGTTGCAGGGATGCCGGCGTGCGCACCGCGCCGATGGAGCTGAGATCGGGCGCGGTGCGAGGACCAACACCGTTGACGCGATGACAATTTGTACACTCGCCCTTGCCCTGAAACAGGGCTTGCCCGCTCACAGGATCACCAATTTTGACGGCGATGCCGTCGGGATCGAAGCCGGCTCGGATAAAGGCAATTACGCCGTTCATCTCCTCCGGACGCAAATTGAAGCCAGGCATGCGGCCTTCACCAGCGCCGGATCTAACCAAAGCGCGAAGATCATCATCGGAGCGCACGCTGGGAAACTGACCACGACGCAGGTCAACGCCGTCAATCAGGCCGCCCTCGGGGCCGTGGCAAAGCGCGCACTGCTGGGTATAGACACGGGAGCCCGCCTCTATCGCCTCGGTGGTGTATTGATGATCGCCCGCTTCCTGCGCCATGCCCTGCTGGAAAACAGACAGCAGTAGCAGCAATGCCGTATAGCGCGCGAAGATCGTCAGATAGGGATACTTGGAGGGTATTGTCATAAGAGAATTCATAATTTTTGGAAGTTTTTCAGTTTTTGTGAACGACGAGGATAATCGGTATTTCGTCGAAGGTCTATTGGCATCCATCGACGAATCTGACAATGGGTTTTCTAAGCATCCGACACTCTGCTATATTCGGGTTACTCAACGGCTGTTATCGACTCAAATAACATCCAGGCATCACTCAAATATCACTCATATTTCAAATATAAGATCAACAAAAGCGAGGCCACACGAATGATTTCAAGAACTAGCCAGACTCGGGGCGGCGCCCTGATATCCCTCACGATATTACTCGCTGCGACACTTATCCCAAGCAGCTTCGCGCAAGACAACAGCGCCGGCCGCTACCGTCCGGAAGGGCGGCAAATTGGCTTTACTGCAGGCCGTGAATACGACGAACGTGTCTTTGAGGTCCGCACCTATGACCCTGTTATCGATCTTGCCGAGTTTGCCTCGGCGAGCATTTTTTACCCGCTGACGCTTAGCTTCGACGCCCCCAACGGCGCCATCGCCTTCGTGCCAGGGTATGGCGCCAGCAAGGACAACTACGAATGGTGGGGGCCAACGCTGGCTTCTCTGGGCTACGTGGTGATGATTATGGACACCAATGCACCCGATTCTTCGCTGGACGAGCGCAAGCAGGCGGTGATCGCGGGCGTTGAGTTTCTGCGGAACGAGAACAGTAACAGTGACAGCCCGCTGAACAACAAAATCGACGGCTCCAAGATTGCCATCATGGGCCATTCCCTGGGTGGCGGCGGCGCCCTCGAAGCCGCGGTGGAACTCGGCGATAGCATTAAGGCAGTTATTCCTCTAACACCCTATTGCTGTGAACTTGGACAACCGTATGCCGGCGACCTCAGCGGGCTTACCGTACCGACTCTCATTGTCGCCAGCGCCGAAGACACGGTAGCACCACCGGCGGACCACGCACGCATGCTCTATGACGCCATTCCCGCTTCCACCACAAAAATCTATATGGAATTTGCCACCGGCAGTCACAATCTGCCAGCCAATGGTGGGCCTGATTTGCAAACCCTGGGTATGGCTTCGCTGGCCTTCCTCAAGGTGCATCTCGATGGCAAGCAAAATCTGGCGAGCTATATTGATGAGGATATGGACGCTGACTCGGCGGCTAAATTTTCAACTTATCTGACTGCACCGTAAGAGTAGCCGGATACTACCAGCGTTCCAAAGCGCAAAGACGAGCACATCGAATTGTGTATCGTCTCCCGCTCGGGTCGGCGTTAACCGTTCCTTGGCATAAAAGAACCCGTTTTCAAATAATGGATGGCGTGATCTATAACCGTGTTGTTACGCATCATGAAGGTGTGGGTAACTGGTAGTACCAGATGTTGTTTCATGCCTGCGACCTTGGTGCTTTCTACCGTGACAATGCCATCGCTGGGGCCCGCTTGAAACAGCTTAAACAGGGGAAAAATATTGCTGTTACCGGCAATAATTCCCAGATCGAAGTGTACGGGTCCTAACTGCGGAACCACACTGTCCGCATCCGTACCCAACTCTTTACTCACTGGCCCGAGAAACCAGGCAACTCCTGGTATGGGGATCAATCCATTAAGCAATTCACTGGCCTGATTTGGCGGCCCCAACATGACGACGTGACTAAGTTCATCGACTTCATGCTCATGCAGATAAACCCGTAGTAAAATTCCACCCAGAGAATGGGTGACGAAATGCACGGTATCGGTGGCCATTGCCTGGCAGTGAGTCAAGCCTCGACCGACGGCGTCTGCCGCCAGCGCCGACACGCCAAAGCGTCGCGATGGGTAATTCACGTTTGCGACCTTGTAACCGGCGTGCTGTAGTTTGTCTTCCAATTCACCCATGGCATTGGAAATACGCGCCAGGCCGTGCAGCAGCACAACACACTCAGCCTCGGCCAGAACCAGTTGTGGCGTCAGCGACAAGCACAGTAGTAGAAGTGTTTTTTTCAGCATAAACGGGCTTTAGGTCAGGGTAGTTCAGTTATCGCATAGTGTCTTTGTTGAGCTGTGAAGTACAGTTGCAACTTTATTCACATTAGCTTCCACACTAACTGTAGACCGGCTCAGTAGCCGATCTATTTTGTCCTGGCGCTGTAACATCAATTCCTGCATGCCGTCGTATGAGCGAATCGTATCCAGAATTGTCTGGCCTGTATTGAGCAACTGGAAGCAGTCAAAACAGCCTGGGCGCCTCTGAATAACGGGGCGTGGCTCTCAGGCTTGCTATTCCACCAGTACCTGATCAATACCGACGCCGTGGATATATCAATATCGTCGGTATGGCCTTCTACCGTGATTTTGCCGTCGATATCTAACAACACGTTGCGTAGTTTTGCCATTACCGGAACGAACTCCAGCTGCAGCTCAGCAGAGCCGGAATCAAACGATCCTTTCTCTTTGATTCTGATTGTAATCGACCTGAAACCCGACTCCAGATCGATGAAGCCACCCTGAATTTCATCCTCTAAAATTTCTTCAAGTTTTTCGATGTCCATCTCGGTTTCCTGCATCAGATCCCTGAGCATCTCCAACATCTCGGCCTTTTCGATTTCTGACGAATCCACCGTAGGCGCTTCTTGCAGATAGTTCTCTAGCGGTGCAGCAGACCAGGACGGGTTTTTGGTTGCCACTACTTGCTGTTGAATACCGAAGGCGTTCTTCATCGACCCTGCAACCAGCTTGTATTTCTGTACATCCATTTCAGAAAATGAGAGCAGCAATACAAAAAACGTCATCAGCAGAGACATAAGATCGGCGAAGGTTGCCATCCATGCCGGACTGCCAGAGGGGCCTTCATCTTCTTCTGCCGCAAATTCAATCATAGTATTCCCGCCTGCAGATCAACTGGCCTAGGCTGCCTCGGCAAGCTCTTCGGCGGCACCTTCCTGGCCTGCTTCTTTGGCTGCCTCAGCTGCCGCTTCCGCAGCGATACGTTGCTTGGGTGAGAGATACACTTTCAGCAAGCTGTCCACTACCCTGGCCCCATGTCCTGCCTGGATAGCCTTTACTCCATCGATGCAAATAGCCTTCAGGCGGCCCTCTTCTATCTTTCTCCAGGCCAGTTTGTCGGAGATTGGTTGGGCAATCATATTCGCTATGACGGCGCCATAGAGCGTGGTCAGCAATGCCACGACCATAGCCGGGCCCATAGATGCGGGGTCGGCCATGTTAGACAGCATTTGCACCAGACCAATCAGTGTTCCAATCATACCCATCGCCGGAGCTACATCCGACAGTGAGCTAAACACTTTAGCTCCCCATTTATGCCTGTCGACGGTAATCGACATGTCTTTACGCATTAATTCATCAATAATTTCTGGCTGCTGGCCATCGGCTAACATTTGGATACCCTGGCTCAGAAATTCGTTGTCCAACTCCATGCCGTCCAAAGCCAGGGTGCCCTGCTTCTTGGCAACCTGGGAAATTTCTACAATTTTAGCAATCAGTTCTTCCGGTTCATCCAGCTTGGATTTAAACGCCTTACCTGCCACCTTGATTGCACCAAGAAACTGGGCCAGTGTGAACTTCATTAACACCACAGCAAGTGAGCCAATTACCACGATGAGTATGGAAGGAATGTTGACGAAGACTAATGGGCTCGAATCTCCGGCAAATAATGCGAAGGTAACGATGCCAAAGGCTGACAAAATTCCTATTAGACTTGCCAAATCCATACTTATTTCCCTTAATTATTAATAAGTTACAACCACATCGAACTAATAAGTAAGTTTTCTCGAAACAGCACACAGCACTGCCTCGATTCCTTGCTTGCCTTCTAATTATGGGTGGCTGCAACTACAACGACAAAAGCCAGATAATACTTAAGCAATATTTACTGTTAATTTATCAGGACTTATCTCGGGATATTCGGGATTGGGACAAACTGAAATGGATAAGGTACTAACGGAGAATCGGGTGCAATAGGCTAACTATAAGCTGACCGGTACAAGCGCCTGCCTACAGAGTTAATTTGCGGAGAAGTTTAACTTGATGCCAATGTAAGCGGCTCGATCCGGAGAGTTGAAACCGCTTATCTCTTCGTAGTCTTCATCGGTAACATTTTCCAGACGGGCATAGACGCTGAAGCTGTCACTGAAGCGGTAACTGGCGCTGATATCCAGCACCTCGAAGTCATCCAGATCAACCGGGCTACCGAAAACCTCATCAGATGCATCACGGGATATTCGATAAAATCCATTGATATTCAATCGATCATTCAATGCTGAATACGCCAGCCCAATATTCATCAATCCTTCCGGCCGCCGACGTCGCTGCAGGCCATTAGGCCGTTCGGTATCATTATAAGTATAGTTAGAAGTCAGTCGCAGGCTGTCGAGCAACTGCAGGTCAGCGGTAATTTCCACACCTTTCGAGGTGCTGCTGCCAGTATCCTGCAGATAGCCGCTGAAGCCAGCCAGGTCGAAAAATATAGCATCCTCCACCTCCTGATCGAAATACACAGCTTCCAGATGCACGCGATTTCCCAACACATACTCGACGCCAAACTCATAGCCCTCACTCTCTTCCTGACTCAGTGTCAGCAACGCCGCTGGAGCAAATGCGGATGGACCGCCATTATAGGAAATTTCGAAAGGACTGGGTGCCCGAAACCCGGTTCCCACACTGCTCTTGAATTTCAAGCTGCCGCTGTTGGGCATGCCCACTACATAGGCAACGCTAATACGATGACTGGTATTGGTGCCGAAATCGTCGTTGTCATCGTGGCGAATTCCTGCCGTAATGAAAAAATTATCAGAAAAATCACTGAGGTATTCAAGATAATAGCCGTCGTTATCACGACTAACACCATTACTGCTGGCTTCCTCATGATCGATACCGAGCACCAGGTCAAAGCCAGGCAGATTGGTGGCACTACCTAAATATTCCCAGCGCTCCAATTCCCCCCTGGCGACAAATGAAGACACGCCCAGGGCAAAGTTTTCTCGATCAGTTTCGGTATTGGCGAATGACAGTGAATGACTAAAATTATCTGAGCTGTACTCCAATGCCACTCGAGACGCGCTCAATTCGTAGTCGCCGGCACAATCATGCACAGTGGTGCCGGAAAAGCAGCCGTCGAATTGAGAGTCACCATCAACTTCCCGCCGTACCAATTCCAAGCGCAGATTTTCCGTGAGGGCAAAGCCGAGCCGGGCATGCACAGTAGTATTACTGTAGCCATCATCATCCCTCAGGACAGTGTCTGACTGGCGTGTATTATAGCCATCGGTGTCGAAGTCGCTGACTGAGAGAAAATAATCCACACTGTCATTACCACCGCCAATATTGCCGCTAAGCCGGTTAGTTCCGAGCTCTCCAGCCTGTGCGTCTATATTGGCGAAAAAGCCCTGCTGATCTGAGCGCGAACTGATGTTGATGACACCGCCAGCATCGGCGCCGTAAGCCAGTCCCTGGGGACCGCGCAATACTTCCACTCGACTAATACCATCACTCATGAGATGTTCGAGTTGAGTGCCAAGCTGGGTGCTGGCCGGATCCGACAAACGCATGCCATCGAAAATGGTTAAGGTTCGAAACCCCTCTTCACCGCGAATTCTTAGAGATGTCGCCTTACCTGCACCGCCATTGTTGCTGGTGGCTATCGCCGGCATTTGCCGCAGTATGTCTACCAGTGAAAGATTGCCGTGGGCTGCAATTTCAGTCTCTGTTATTACTGAAACTGAAGTGCCTATCTGTCGTAATGGAATGGGAATCAAACTGGAGGTGACTATGATTTCCTCAAACGGAGTGGTCGCATCCTGGCTAAAAACGGCGCCGTTCAATAAGCCGGCACTAAGTAGCCCTGCAGTCAGGAGCCGGCGTTTTCTTGCATGCATTGAAAATTCCCCTAAAGTGATACGGCTGCGCTTGCAGGTGCTACGCTTCTAATTGAGCCCGGCTTGTTCTCAGTTGCAACAGCCAAGCGCGTGGAATAGTACTCGCTTTATCGACTATTGCGTATGTAATAGAGGTTATTAACCGTTAAAATAACGTTGGAAATAAAGTTATAACTTATTGATATTTATAACTAATATAAAGACCATATCGAGCCTCATCTGCAGCCTTCGATTTGCCATAGCTAAAAGCGAGCAAGCTGCGTACAGTAGTCAAATTTTGGGCAAGGAGCGCAAATGGCTTACCAGCTATTCCCTCTGCTTTGCGGACTAGCAACGGTTAGTTTCACCGCCTGTGCGCACCATCGCGGTCAATCCAGCCATTGGTTGCTGGGATTTTTCTCGGTGTTGTATGTCACTGGTGCCTGGAACGTCCAGGCTCAGAGCCTGTTGCTCATTGACCCGACCCATGTCGCCACCGTGCTGGCCCTGGCCGCTTGCGCCATATTGCACAAGCACAGATGGCGCAGCGCCGGCGTGGTGTTGGGTGGCATGCTGGCAGCCCTGTGGATTAATGTATTGAGTGCCACGGGTTATCCGTGGTTGCCGGTAACACTTGCAGTCTGCCTGGTGTCGGTGCTGGCATTTGTCAGCGCCATCGCCCGCAAAGGCTTCGTCTCGACACAGTTGCAAGATGAAGCGTTGATTATAGTCATAGCGGTGTCGCTGGTAGTCAGCATTGTGCCGACGGCGATTTCCGGTTGGCAGACTGCGGCGAGTTTACAGTCATTAGATATAAGTCAGAACGAGACTTATTCTGCTGTTGGAGTATTACTATTGTCATTCGCCTGCATGGTGGTGGGCGGCATCTACGCAAAATGGAAGCATCGATGAGTCTATTAGGTATTTTGGAGGGTGGCCTGTTCGCGCTGGGCCAGGTATTGCGATTTCCGGTGATGTTTCTGTTGTGGGTGTGCGTGGCTTCGGTGTGTTTTATGGCAGGTGTCTGCCTGATCGAGTATTTGGCGAGACGCAAGGAACGCGCCGGCTTTAATATCAAACTCTGGCTGCAGAGCCTGGAAATTCTCCGCGCCGACGGCGCAAGGCTCGACACTTTGCCTGGCTTCTTGAAGAGCTTCGTCGAAAAAGTAAAACAGCGCTCAGACGCAGATGAATTGAAAGATGGCGGCCTGGAGCACCTGGTGATGGAGGCGGAGGAAGCCCTGAAACATGAGCTTAACCCGTCGAAGATGTTAGTCAAGGTGGCGCCAAGCCTTGGTTTGCTGGGCACGCTGATCCCCATGGGCGTTTCCCTCTCCGCCATGGCCGCGGGCAATCTCGAGGCCATGGCAGGCCAGATGGTGGTGGCTTTCACCACGACCATTATCGGCCTCGCCTGTGGCACCGGCGCCTATGTTATCAATATCGTTCGACAGGGTTGGAGCAATGAAACTATTCGGGAGTTGCGTTTCATAGCCGAGCGCATACTGGCAGAAACTGCAGAGTGAAAGCTTATGAGTAAATTTCTAAAATTGCCCATGCCGGAGGAAATCGAAGAAGATCCTCTGGCCGGTATCGCCAATCTCTTCGATGTGTCGGTGGTGTTTATCGTGGGCCTGATGATCTCCCTGTTCTCCGTGTACCAGATGGGCGGTCTATTGAACCCGGAGACCGAGGTCACCATGGTATTGACCAGCCCCAATGGGGATCAGGAAATCATTACCAGAAAAGGCACGGAGATCGAAGCCTATAGAGTAACAGCCGACGCCGTAGCCGGTGGCGATGGCGAACGACTGGGCGTTGCTTATCGCTTGCCCGATGGCCAGGTAATTTATGTACCAGAGGTTGACGACAGTAATTAGAATTATGTATCGATTCCCTCCGACAAGACTAACTACTGCATGGTCACGACTTGCCCTATTAATCTGCCTGCTTTTCCCGCTGCCTGCTAGCGCCCAAATTGAATTGCCCGACGACGCCGAAGACGACCAGATCAGCATTAGTTATCTGTTTTCCGACGGCAACATGATCGGAACCCTGGCCGCTTACCAAACCCTGCTGCAACAAAACCCGCAATTGCAGGGGCGCGTCTCACTGCAGTTTCTTACCGAGTCTTTCTTCGATGAAGCGGATCCGGCAGTACTCTCAAGTTCCGACGTATTGGTATTGGACATGATGAATCAATCGATACTGGATCGCTTCAATACGGCCCACGATATCGATTTGATAGATGAAATAACTACGCAAGGTGAAGTCATTGCCGTTGGCGCCGGTGTGCAACCGCTGGAGTATTTCACCGACCAGGGCGCGGTGTGGGACGAAACCGCACTGGCTTACTGGCAAAATAGCGGCCCCCAAAACCAGCTGTCGCTAATGATGTTTTCGCTGCAGCAGGCCGGCGTAACTGGTTTAAATTTTCCACCACCGCAGCCCAGCCTGGATTCCGGCTATTACTACCCCAGCGCCAGCGGCGGCCAGGCCTTCGCCAGCTGGGACGAGTTTGCCAATGCAATGATGGAGCGAGGCTTGATGGCCCCTGGCAAGCCCCGAGTCGCCATCGGCTTTTACAAAGCAACCTTCTACGGCAGCGAAACCCAAGTAGTGGATGCGGTCATCGCCGCAGTAGAACGCGAAGGCGCTGTCGCCATTCCCTTCTTTGGTTTTCCCGGTCACCTGGCCTTTGAGAAAATGCTCGTCGATGAAAACGGTAACGCCAGGGCCGATGTTGGCCTGTCGTTCCTGATGCGCTTCGCCAATTTTGACTCGTCGCAGTCGCTTGCCAATATCAATATCCCCATCCTTAATCTGGCAACCCTGTATGGGCGTTCAGAGCAAGAGTGGCGCGAGTCATCGACCGGGCTTTCCCTGTTTGAAGGCACTTTCCAGGTAGCGGTACCGGAACTGGCTGGGCTCATTGCACCGACGGTTGTGGGCAGTCGAGAGCGCCAGTTCGACCCGGCAACCAATATTTCGATCGTCGTCGACAAACCTATCGCCGCTCGCATTGAGATGGCAGTTAAGCGTGGTCTGCGCTACGCCAGGCTGGCGCAGAAACCGGCGCAGGAGAGGCGTGTTGCCCTGATGTATTACAACTACCCGGTAGGCGAAGCCAGCATCGGCGCCAGCTATCTCAATATTGCCGAATCGCTGGAGAATATCCTTCGGGCCATGCAGGAATCCGGCTACGACCTGGGCGACGCCGATCTGAGTGCCGACAGTATTCTCGCCGACATTAGCTCCAAGGCTCGCAACATAGGCAGTTATGCGCCGGGCGACATGGAGGAACTGCTGGCACAGGATAGCTTCGCCGCCGTATCAATAGATACTTATAATGCGTGGCTGGCTGCATTCGAGCCAGCACTACGTAACAAGATTCTGCAGGACTGGGGAGACCCTGCCGCAGAAGATCTGATGACCTACCAGTACGCTGACAGGAAAATTTTTGTCATACCCCGTCTCGAATACGGCAACATTATTTTAATGCCACAGCCGGTGCGAGGCTGGAGTGAAGACCTGGAAAAACTCTATCACGCCGACGACCTGGCACCGCACCATCAATACGTAGCGGCCTATTCCTGGCTGCGTAATGAAGTCGACATCGATGCCATCGTACATATGGGGACACATGGCACTCTGGAGTGGTTGGACGGCAAAGACACCGGCCTCAGCAGTGAAGATGCACCGGACGCGCTACTGGCAGACATACCCAACATCAATATCTACAACGTTGACGTCGTCGGTGAAGGCCTGATTGCCAGACGCCGGGGCATGGCGACTCTGGTGGATCATATGGTGCCACCTTTCATCGCCAGCGACCTGTACAGTGAACTGGCGGCATTGAGTGAATCAATCAATGACTACCACAACAACCTGCACAAAAACGAGGCGCTGGCGGCAATCTATGCCAGGCAAATCATCGAGCAGGTAGAAGCTACCGGCATTGCCAAAAGCCTCGGACTGGCCTTGACACTGGACGCCAGCGAGTTGCTGGATCACGACATCATGCACGAGATTCAGGATCACATGGTGGCGCTGCGCAGCCAGTTTATTCCCTACGGTCTGCACAGCTTCGGCGAATTACCCAGCGCAGAAATGCGACGCGCTACGGTGGAGGCCATTTTCTCTGTCGACAGATCGCAGCTGCCGGAATCCGAATTCTATTATTCCCAACAAATCGAAGACAGCATCATCGAGTCTGCCAGCAGGGAGATCGGTAGCCTGCTCAATTCTTTGTCTGGAGGCTTTGTCAGCGCCGGCACTGGGGGCGAGCCCATACGCAACCCCGATGCCTACCCTACCGGCAAAAACTTCTACGGTATCGATCCGGACAAGGTGCCGAAGAAGGCCGCCTGGGAGTTGGGCGTCAAACTGGCAGACCAGATGCTGGCCGATCACCTGGCTGAGCACGGCGAATATCCACAGAAAATATCCTTCGTCATCTGGGGCGACGAGACCATGCGTCACGAGGGCATCGTCGAGTCGCAAATTTTCTATCTGTTAGGTACGCGGCCGATCTGGGACGGGCGCGACAAAGTGGTTGGCGTCGAAATCATTCCCAGTTCAGAGCTGGGCCGCCCGCGCATCGATATTCTAATCGCCAGCGCGGCGGAGGGGATGTTCAACAATGTCACCGTATTGATGGATGAGGCCGTGCAAAAGGTAAAAGCTTTAGAGGAAACTGAAAATTTTGTGCGGGATCACTACCTTGCCACCAAGTCGGCGCTTATAGATCTGGGATATTCCGAGGAGGACGCAGACCGCCGCGCCGGTGTGCGTATCTTTGATGAGCCACCTGGCAGCTATAACCTGAACACATCCAAAATCGCCGCCGCCAGCGGCAGCTGGGATTCTGAAATTGGTATGGTGAATGACTATATCAATAAGATGGGTCATGGCTTCGGCAACGGCTTCTGGGGTGAACCGATGCAGGATGTATTCAAGCTCGCCATCGACGGTGTAGACAAGGTAGTACATTCCAGCTCGACCATGCTCTACGGGGCGCTGGATAATGATGACTTCTTCATGTACATGGGGGGGCTGGCCGCGGCCATCAAAACTGTAGACGGCGATGCACCGGAATTGCTGGTGACCAACACCCGTAATCCAGGCCAGGCTGAGATGTCCAGTCTCGACAAATTCATCGGCATGGAATTCAACACTCGCTACATCAATCCCAACTGGATAAAAGGTATGCAAGCCGAAGGCTATGCCGGCGCCCGCAACATGGTTGAGTTTGTCGAATACATGTGGGGCTGGGATGCCACCGTGTCGGACATCATCGACGACCAAATGTGGCAGCAGTCCTTTGCTGTGTATGTACAAGACAAGTACGAACTGGGTATGCAGGAATTTTTTGATGACAATTCTCCCTATGCCTTTCAAGACTTGTCGGTACGCATGCTGGAGACTATCCGCAAAGAATATTGGGACGCAGATCAGCAGACCCTGACCGAACTTCTGCAGGCCTACGTCGGCTCGGTAGCAAAGCACGGCATCAACTGCACCGAAGTCAGCTGCGGTAATCCTCGGCTGATGGAATATGTTTTGCTGGAGGGAGAAAGGAGCGGCCTGTCGGGCGTGGACTTGTCCCAATTTCGGCAGGCCGTCGAAACCGCTATACAAGCCAGCATCGAAATCCTTGCCCGCGCCGCCGAAAATTTTGCTACCAACAACGACGCGCGTATAGCCGAACTCTATGAAACTGCGGCAACCTTGGAAGGCTTTGCGATGGAGCCTATTGAGCAGCCTCAGCTGCAACCGCCACAGGTCGATTTCAGCGCGCTGGAAAACAACAGCTTCGCCTACATTTTCCAGGGCCTAGTATTACTGCTACTACTATTCTGGTGGTCTCGCCGCAGAATGAACCGTGCCGCGGTGAGTTAGCATTTTGCACAATCCTCACGCCGACATAGAGTAACTGGCTTAGCTTATCAGGGAAGCTTTGATTCGTTAATCAGAGATTCCCTAACAAAGTGGTGGCTGGCCCGGTTAGAATAGCCGCCCCACGCGTAGGTAAAATTATACTGCCGCGCTACTTCAGAAGAGACAACCATGACAGAATTGAACCCCGAACTGGGCACAATCGAAATAGCCGATGGCTATTATCAGGCCACCTTGGTGCGAGTATTGGACCACGACAGGGAGAGTGTCTGGGCCATGCTGACAGAACCTGGCCAGTTTATAAACTGGCTTGCACCCGGTGAAATTGAGTTGAAAAAAGGCGGCGTGGCCAGACTAAATTTTACCGACAGCGGTATCGTTATCGACAGCATCGTCAGCGAATATGAAGCACCAGGGTTACTGCAGTATTCCTGGAGTAGTGGTGACGAACCGCAACGCCCGGTGCGTTGGCAGCTGGATACGCTGGCAACTGGCACGCAGTTAACACTCGGCCTGGCAATTCCGCAGGGCGAAGATGTTGCCCGCTCTTGTGCTGGCTGGGAAGCATACAATAAACTGATTGGCGCTTAGCCTTAGCCATTAATTAAGATCGGCTGTAAGCTGGCATCAGCGCACAATCCAGAATTGCACGTCCTGCTCTTCCAGAAACGCTTCCGCCCCGCTGCCCTGCAGCATGGCAAAGGTTGCCAGCATACCGGCCTGGGTACAATTAGCGGCGGCAACTGTGACGGTTAATGGTAGTTCTTTTATAGGCCAACCTGTGGTCGGATTCAACACATGGCCGTAGCGTTTACCAGCGGCAATCAGATAGCGTTGGGTGCTGCCACTGGTTGCCAGCGCCCCGCTTCTCAGCTCCAATAATTCGTCCACGCGATTGCTCTGATCGTTTTTATCAATACCAATCCTCCAGGGTATATCCGCATTGGGGCTGCGATTACATACCATGTCGCCACCAAAATTGACCAGCATGGCAGCATCAGATTTTCTTAGTAGCAGCTCCAGGGTACGGTCTACGGCGTACTCTTTGCCGATTCCACCCAGGTCTATTTGCATACCGGCGGGTAGCGTGAATTCTGGTGAATGCCACTGGGCTTTTTCTAAGCCAATGAACGGTAATAACGCATCGATAGTCTCCTGCAAGGGTGGGGGGCTGTCGGGATTAAAACTCCAGGCTTGGCGCAAGACACCCGATGTTATGTCAAACAATCCGTCGGTGAGCTCATAGCACTGATAGGCAAAGTCGAGCAGTTGACTCGTTTCTGCATCGAGTCTTAGTGAATTGCCGGCGCAGCTGTTGATGCGGGCAACGACGTTGTCGTCGCGATAACGACTGTATTTTTCTTCGATGCGCCAGGCCTCGCTGGCGGAGAGCTGCAACAGCTCCTGAGCCAGCAGCTCATCATCGATGGCCATCAGTAACTCACAACCGCTGGCCATCGCATCGAACTGACCAAGCCACACCTCCCCCTTTCGCTCCAACTGGGTCGGCCGATTGATCGCGGGCATCAGGCGTGTCCTAAAAACTGTAGGAATAACTAAACTGTACTATCGTCGCCTCCAGGTCGGGAAAAAGATCAAAATTGTTCTGAATCCCGATGGGATTGCCTACAGTATCACCGGTCTGATCGTACAATTCCAGGCGCAGGCTAATCTCGCTGCGCGCATTCAATCTATAGCCAAACTTGGCGCCGTAAGTAATACCATCAAACGCGCCAAGCCTTGGATCGGCACTGGCAGCAGCGGGCAGCACCTGACCAGACACCAGGCTGTGAGTATAAAAGTCTGCTTCTTGCTGCGTGTAGTAGCGCAGATGTGGTTCTACATAGAATTTATCGCTGAGGTCCATGCGGTATCGAAAATCGGCGGTGTGAGATGCTATATCCCAGTCGTCCCACAAGTAGCGATAGGAAAAATCAATCACGTTGCCGTTTCCCAGGCCGTATTTGGTTTTCCAATAGACGCTGTGTTTGTCCCTGGTATCGGGCCGACTTTCATGCAGATACGACAGTGTCTCACCGCTAACGCCGTCTACCTGCGACAGTATCTTGTAGGGCTCGGTGAGATAGCCATCGGAACTGCTGAAGGAATAGTTGAGCTGCATAAGTGTCTTGCGATTAATGACCTGGGTCACACCTAGCAAAATATCGGTAACCGTCTTGTCGTCATTCGTATCCAAGCGCGGTTGTGCCCCTTCCAACAACGACGTTGCTGCAAACGGTATGGGTATGTCACCCTCCGGATCGATGCTGTCGCTGACGAAGGCCAGACCGAAGGAAACCGTAGTATTCTTGTTGTTGAAATCTCTGGCCACAGAGGCGTTGAACCCCATGGACGTGTAATCGTATTCATCGGAGTAGGCCAGACCTGCAGATATGCGCGTCAGCCTGTCGAGAGGAAACTGGTATTGCACGCTGACCGCAGAGCGGCTGTCCTTGAAGGTATCATCCAGAGGCTGGTCGCCGGCGGCAATGTCATAGGTGCTTCTGCCTGAAGGCCGGGCGAAGGTCTGTACACGATCGGTAATTGTTGCACCGTTAGGCGACGCACCGCTCAAGGAATCCGAAGAAAGCTTCGGGTCACGCTGACCACCGGCTCTATTGCCCTAACTCTGTCCTTCTCATCGTAAGCCAGCACCGCAGATTCAATAGTCCAGCCCGGTACAGACTGCGCGAGGGCGGCTTGATTCAGGAGGCTACAGGTTGCGGTCGCAAGTAATCCGCTAATCTTGCCCGCGGATTTTTTCAGTTGCATCCGCAACCTCCGCCACCAAAACTGGATCCGGCACTGGAGGCTTCTTTACTAAAATAGATATGGTCATCGAAGCTGGCTTCCAGAGGGTCGCTGATGATTTGCATCTCATCTTGCGCCAGGATGCCACGCTCCCAGGCTTCAACCCCCAGTTGTGAACAGGCGCTCATGAATAAGCCCAGTAGAAATACCGCTATTATTTTCTTCATCCTATTTATCTCCAGAGTCTGGGGGACTGAAATCTTCGTATATCGACCTATTCGTATTTCGACCTATAGACCGCATGCTCACTGGTGTCCAGCGTGTTGTAAACATTTCTAAATTAACAAAACTTTCTTAAGGTTTTCTTAAGATAGCTCAGCATTTGCGCTATTGCTTAAGCTATTTAGATTTATGTCGTGGTAGTTACAGCAACTCACAGAGTCAGGCAGAAAAGGCCGGCCGCATCGCTGCGTGGTTTAAACGTAGTGAATTATTAGGCAGCCCGTTGCCACCTAGAGGTATTTTGTTGTGTATCCCACAAGTTTGGTAAGTGTTTTTATCCTTTTTGCGGTTATCGAATTGGCGATATTCTCCGAGGGCAATACCCATTCACTGATCTTCGATAATGCCGCTCCGCTACTCATTGTAGTGTTATTGGCAATTATCTGTACGTCGTCAAACCATCTTGGACAAAGTTAGCTCTGATCTAAGAGGCACATTAGCCCATCCGGGTTAATAACTTAGTCTGTTTATCGTAGTGCATT
>Ga0209403_10001919_pt1 | contig 25791 bp, 26 predicted proteins | sample ArcticOcean_MG_C_8_FD_187440 | JGI IMG/M metagenome (GOLD analysis project Ga0209403, IMG submission 187440) | Marine microbial communities from western Arctic Ocean - ArcticOcean_MG_CB11_86 (SPAdes) (version 2) | ecosystem: Environmental > Aquatic > Marine > Oceanic | place: Arctic Ocean... | reverse complement strand
TTTCCATGCGGGCGATGGTCATGCGGGAGCAGCCGATAATCGGCGCGACGTCCCGCCACCTCAAAATTTTCATTGATGCCAAATCGACCATGACGCGCATTCCCTTCAATTTGCTTGGGGCGCGTCAGCGCAGCGCCCCGCTATTTTGAAAAGCAAAATGACGCATCTGGTTCAGAATGGAGAGGGCAACGCGGGACAAGTTTTTGTACCCCCGCTGCCCCCTAATGGTGGCCCGCGCAGAAAACAGACGAATCGGTAGGATTTGGCGTTTTCGTGCACCCTAGGTGCACCCTAAACGCAAATAGAGAAAACCCCGCCGGAGCGGGTTTCTATTAACTATATGATTTTATTTAGAAAATTGGGGCGAGTGAGGGGACTTGAACCCCCGACCCCCTGAACCACAATCAGGTGCTCTAACCGGCTGAGCTACACCCGCCACAGGGGCTCTTTCGAGCGAACTTTGAATAGTACATGGCCTGAGATGCGTCAAGGAAGGTCTCTGTATTTGTTTCCTGGAGCGCCGGACGGGCACGCTTTATCTTCTGGCGCTATGGCGCGCGACTAGCTAGGAACTCTCGGATTCTTGTCATCGCCTCGAGAATTTCTTCGCTGCTGGCAGCATAGGAAAAACGCAAATAGCCCTCGCCATATTGGCCAAAACTGGTGCCGGCGATGGTGGCGACCCCGGCTTCTTGCAGAAGACCATCCTGCAATTCCCGAGCGCTGATCCCGGTGCCCTCGATGTTGGGCATGGCGTAGAAAGCACCCTGCGGCTCGACGCAGCGAAAACCTTCGATCTGATTGAGCTCGCGGAGGATAATTTTGCGCCGCTCGTCAAAGGCGAGGCGCATGGTTTCGACTGAATCCTGTGGACCCGTCAGTGCCTCGATGGCGGCAATTTGTGTCGGCGCATTCACGCAAGAATTGCTGTTCACGGCGAGGCGCGTCGCCTGCTCAGCGAGCTTGCCCGGCCATACACCGTAGCCGATGCGCCAACCGGTCATGGCGTACGTCTTGGACCAGCCGTCTAACAAGATCAGGCGATCACGGATTGAAGGATAACTGAGCAGGCTGATATGTTCTTGGCCGTCATAGAGCAGTCGCGAATAAATCTCATCGCTCATAATGGCGACACCCGGATGCGCCTCCAGCCCTTCGACCAGGCGATCGAATTCTGCCTTTGGCGTGACTCCGCCTGTTGGGTTGGCTGGACTGTTGAGCATGATGAGGCGCGTGCGCGGTGTAATTTTCGACAACACCTCTTCGGCGCTGAACGAAAAACCGGTTTTCTCGTAAAGTGGGATCGGCACGGCGGTGGCGCCGGAAAACTCGATCGCCGACTGATATATGGGGAAGCCTGGGTTGGGATAGAGTATCTCCGCCCCTTCCTCGCCGAACATGAGTGCGGCGAAAAACATGGTGACCTTGCCGCCGGGCACGACGACAACGTTGGCGGGATCGATTTCCACGCCGCGGTATTTGGCGATATCCGCCGCCACCGCTTCGCGTAGCGGCTGGATACCATTGGCCGGGGTATAGCCGTGATGTCCGTCGGCGAGAGCTTTCCACGCCGCTTCGACGATGTTCTCCGGCGTTTGAAAATCCGGCTGACCGATGCCGAGATTGATGATCGAATGCCCCTCGGCCTCAAGTGATTTGGCGCGCGCTAGCACTTCGAAGGCCGTTTCGGTGCCGAGCCGCGCCATACGATCCGCGAGTTTCATGGCTGTGTTCCTAAAATATGGGAAAAACCGCCCGCACTATGCCAGCTAATATCTGCCGCTCATAGACATAGCCTCTCGGTGGCCGGTCGCGACTCAACCGGTCGGCGCGGAAATGCAAATAGTTGCGCCACCGCCTGCCTAATTTTTGGGCAATGCGCGCAATTAACCTGCAATACCTCCAGGCGGCAACTCTTCATTCTCATAACCTGTTATAAATAAACAATAAAATAATCCCACTAGTTTGGCACACGTTATGCAACACAGGAGCTGCGTGATCCGACTTCACGCGGCAAGGATTCAAACCAGAAAGGCCGGGTATGAAAAAAATCGAAGCCATCATCAAGCCGTTCAAACTCGACGAGGTGAAGGACGCATTGCACGAAATCGGACTGCAAGGTATCACCGTGACCGAAGCCAAGGGATTTGGCCGCCAGCGCGGCCACACTGAACTCTACCGTGGCGCCGAGTATGTGGTGGATTTTCTGCCCAAAGTTAAAATCGAGATTATTCTCGAGGAAACCCAGGTGGAGCGCGCTGTCGAGGCCATCCAGCAGGCCGCCCGGACGGGCCGCATCGGCGATGGCAAGATATTCATCACCTCGGTAGAGGAAGTCATCAGAATCCGCACCGGCGAACGCGGCCCCGAAGCAATCTAGCCCTTTCGCCCGTTGTGGCAGAACCAACCTAACAGAGGATAAATTTCATGAGCGATGCTCAAACGGTTCTAAAAACCATCAAAGAACAGGACATTCAGTTTGTTGACTTTCGCTTCACCGATCCACGCGGCAAGTGGCACCACACGGCGCAGGCCCTTCGCACGATTGACGAGGCCATCTTTAGCGACGGTATTATGTTCGACGGCTCGTCGATCGACGGCTGGAAGGAAATTCATGAATCGGACATGATCCTCATGCCCGATGCCGGCTCCGCCGTGGTCGACCCGTTCACCGCGCAGCCGACATTGATCGTGACCTGTGACGTGATCGAACCTTCGACCGGCCAACCATATGGACGCTGCCCGCGCGGCGTCGCGCGGCGCGCTGAAGCCTATCTGTCCTACTCCGGAATCGGCGACACCGCTTATTTCGGACCTGAAGCAGAGTTCTTCGTGTTCGATGATGTGCGCTACGAGACGTCGATGCATCAGATGTACTATCTGATTGACCAGGAAGAAGGCCCGTACAATTCCGGGCGCGAGTATGAAGGCGGCAACACCGGCCATCGGCCCGGCCCCAAAGGCGGCTATTTTCCGGTGCCGCCGATCGATTCTATGTCCGACATGCGTGCCGAAATGTTGACCCATATGAGCAGCATGGGAATCAAGGTGGAGAAGCACCACCATGAAGTCGCGCCGAGCCAGAACGAACTTGGCTTCGAGTTCGATACCATGATGCACACCGCTGACTGCATGCAGATCTATAAATATGTCGTGCATCAGACCGCGCATTCATACGGCAAGACCGCGACATTCATGCCGAAGCCGGTGGTCGATGACAATGGCTCTGGTATGCATGTCCATCAATCGATTTGGAGAGATGGCAAACCGCTATTCGCCGGCACCGGCTATGCCGATCTTTCCGAGAGTGCGCTCTACTATATAGGTGGCATCATCAAGCACGCCCGGGCGCTCAATGCCTTCACCAACGCCTCCACCAACAGCTACAAGCGCCTCGTGCCGGGCTATGAGGCGCCGGTGCTGCTCGCCTATTCGGCGCGCAATCGATCTGCTTCCTGTCGCATCCCTTATGCGGCTTCGCCAAACGGCAAACGCGTCGAAGTGCGATTTCCCGACCCTACCGCCAATCCCTATCTCGCTTTTGCGGCAATGCTCATGGCGGGGATTGACGGCATCGAGAACAAGATTCATCCGGGTGACGCGATGGACAAAAACCTTTACGACCTGCCGCCTGAAGAGCTTAAGGATGTGGCCACCGTTTGTGGCAGCCTGCGTCAGGCGCTCGAAGAACTCGACGCCGACCGGGCGTTTCTCAAAAAGGGCGAAGTATTCTCGGACGATCTAATTGACGGTTATATCACGCTCAAATCCGAAGAGGTTCTGGCATTCGAAATGACGCCGCATCCGATTGAATACAAGATGTACTATAGCGTTTGATCGGGGTGATTGGGCGGCAACACCTTCCGTGCTTTCAACGCCCGCCCCAGCAGGCGGTGCGCTGAAACGCTAGATTCCAGGAGGGTCAAGCTTGGGCCTGTTCAATCATAGAGGTACCATGGACGGCAACGCTTGATTTGGACGGACTAACTCGAACTAACCCACGGTAAAACTTTCGCCGCAGCCACAGGTCGATGTGACGTTCGGATTGTTGAAGACAAAACCCGCTGACAGTTTCTCTTCCTTGTAATCGAGCTCTGTACCGATCAAAAACATGATGGCTGCCGGATCGATCATGACTTTTACATCGTCCGACTCGATCACTTCGTCAAGGGCGCTAATTTCGGTCGCGTAATCCATGCTGTAGGTCATGCCCGAGCAACCGGCATTGCGCACGCCGATACGCACGCCTATCGCTGGCGGCTCCTCGTCGCGCAATCGCATGATGTGGCGGACCCGCGACTTTGCGGACTCCGTTAACGTTAAAATTTGATTCGCCACTTATTTATCTCCCGTTACCGGCAAGTGGTTTCACATGAAACCAAGCTCAAGTTGCGCTGCCTCGGACATCCGATCCGGTGTCCATGGCGGATCCCAAACAATCTCTACTTCCACATCGCCCACGCCCTGTACAAAACTGTGCACGGCATGCTGCACCATACCCGGCATTTGCCCGGCGACTGGGCAGCCCGGCGAGGTCAAGGTCATTTGGATGGAAACATCCTTCGCTTCCGATACTTCGACGCCGTAAATTAGACCCATCTCATAAATGTCGACCGGAATTTCCGGGTCATAGACTTTCTTCAGCGCCGCCGTGATTTGCTCTTCAAACGTTCCCGCATTGGCGATGGATTCTAATTCTGCAGCATCGGCTTGCGGCGTTTCCATCACAAGTTCCTGCGGCTCATATTGAGGCCTGCTGTCCTGCGCCGGCACATCAGTCTGATCATTGCCATCCGGAGACCACGCCTGGTATGTGCTGGACTGCTCTTCAGGTTCGTCGGCGACCGCAACCGCCTCAGGCTCTTCCCGTTTCTTCCGCTTGAATAATCCCATCATTCCGTACTCACCTTTTCGCTACCGCCTTGCAACGCGTCTTTCATCGTGTGCCATGCGAGGGTTGCGCACTTAACCCGCATGGGAAACTCGCGCACGCCAGAAAGCACCATAAGTTTCTCGAATTCGTCGCCGTCGAAGCCACCGTCGCAAGCTGCCTCGTCTTCCGTCACGAGATGGTGGAAGCGCTCGAAAATGACGCGCACTTCATCGAGCGGTTTGCCTTTGAGTATTTCGGTCATCATGGACGCGGAGGCAATCGAAATAGCGCAACCGCGGCCTTCAAATCCAGCTTCTTCAACAATGCCGTCCTTCAGGCGCAGATAGATCGTGACCGTATCGCCGCAGAGCGGATTGTGGCCGTTCGATTCACAGGTCACATGTTCCGGCTTGCCAAAATTGCGCGGAGTCTTGCCGTGGTCAAGAATGACCTCTTGATAGAGTTCGCGTAGCGCCGACATCAATCGAATATCTCCCTGACCGCGCCCAAGGCCTGAACCAACGCGTCGATATCGGCCTTGTCGTTATAGAGACCGAACGAAGCCCGTACCGTGCCGGCGATGCCAAAATGGTCCATCACCGGTTGGGCGCAATGATGGCCAACCCGGACGGCAATCCCCTCGCGGTCAAGAATGGTGCCGATATCATGGGCATGAACGCCGTCCAGTTCGAACGAAACGATACCCGCCTTTTGGTCCGCGGTGCCTATAAGGCGAAGCGAGTTAATTTCCTGTAAACGCCCGGTCGCGTATTCCAGCAAATCGCGCTCATGCGCGGCGATCGCCTCCATACCGATGGCGGTTACGTAATCGATTGCCGCCGCGAGGCCATAGGCGCCCGCGATATGGGGCGTTCCGGCTTCGAACCGGCCGGGAATATCGGCGAATTCGGTTTTATCGAAGGTGACACGTCGAATCATGTCACCGCCGCCTTGATAGGGCGGCATGGCGGAAAGAATATCCGCCTTGCCATACAAAACGCCGATGCCGCTCGGCCCGTATAGCTTATGTCCGGAGAAGGTGAAGAAATCGACATCCAAGGCCCGCACGTCCACCGGCCCGTGCACGACTGACTGGGCGCCATCGAGCAACACTAGCGCGCCTTGGGCATGCGCCAAGCGGACAATTTCGTCGGCCGGCGTAATTGTGCCGAGCGCGTTGGAGGTATGGGTGACAGCCACCAGACGGGTGCGCGGGCTCAACAGCTTTTCGAATTCTTCGAGCAGGAAACTGCCGCGCTCATCGATCGGAACCACTTTGATTTCGACACCGATGCGCTCGCGCAAAAGCTGCCACGGTACGATGTTGGCGTGATGCTCCAACTGCGAGAGGATAATTTCATCTCCCGCCTTTAGCGATGCACCACCATAGCTCGTAGCCACCAGATTAATAGCCTCGGTCGTGCTCTTGGTAAAGATGATTTCACGTTCCGACGCGGCATTGATGAAGCCTTGAACTTTGACCCTTGCGCCTTCATAGGTTTGCGTCGCACGCTGGCTCAGCCAATAAACGCCGCGGTGAATATTGGCATATTCATGCGTGTAACAATGGGCAACCGCATCAATGACGCATTGCGGCTTCTGCGCGCTCGCGGCGCTATCAAGAAACACCAGCGGTTTCTCGTAAACGCGCTCAGCCAAGATAGGGAAATCGGCGCGCCAGTGCGCCACATCAAAGGCGGCACTTTCGGGAACAGCGGCAACGGACTGCATTAACCTGCGCCTCCGGACAGCCGCAGCGCAAGCCAACCAGATACGGCACCACGCAGCCAATCCCGTGCCGCATCATCAGTTATCGACTGCAAATGTTCTTCCATGAACGCGGCGATCAGAAGACTGCGCGCCGATGCTTCATCGATGCCGCGCGCGCGCAGATAGAACATCTGCTCGCCGTCCAACTCACCGACCGTGGCGCCATGGCTACACTTCACATCGTCAGCGTAGATTTCCAATTCCGGCTTGGCGTCCATGATGGCATCCGGCGACAGTAACAAAGCCCTGCTGAGTTGATTGCCGTCGCTCTTTTGCGCATCGCGATGGACGATGGTTTTGCCCTGGAACACACCATGTGAGTGTTCGTCCAACACGCCCTTATAGGTTTGGCGGCTGGTGCCATTGGGGGCGATATGGTCAACCTGAAGGCGGTTATCGACCTGCTGTTCGCCCGACAGCAAGAAACTGCCGCCAAGCTCGCAAGAGGCGCCGGTACCTTCCAGCGCAACTTCGATTTCATTGCGGGCATACCGGCCGCCGGTCGTCACGACGAAATTTTCGTACGTCGCGTCGGCTGCAAGGCGCGCCTTGGTCAACGAGGTTTGCCAAGCTCGTCCGCTTTCTTCTTGGAGTTTGTAGTGACGCACCTGAGCGGCTTCGCCGAGGCGCATGGAAGTCACGGGATTCGACCAATATTCAAGATCGCCAAGCGACGCATGCTGCTCCCCGAGGTTCAGCCGGCTGCCCGCCCCGGCGGCAATTGAAATATGCGGATGATAGGCCACGGCACCAACATCGGGCGCCGCAACAAACAACAGTTCAAGCGCCAATTCGGCCTCGGGCTCGAGGATGATGAGACAACCATCTGCCATGAAGGCTGCATTGAGCGCAGCCAAGGCATGGCCGTTCAACGCCGGCACTGTGTCCAATTCGGCCTTCAGCAAATCGCTTTCATCGATTATCGCGTCAGCCAAGCCGATGACGCGGACGCCGGTAGGAAGATTCTCCAGCTCGGAAAGGGGGCCATCCAACATTCCGTTTATGAATACCAGCCGTCCGGCAGCACTCTCTTTGGGAAACCGTTGCGCCACTTCGTCGCGCGCCGAGTCAGCTGCTTTCCGATCAGGTCCGGTAAAGTCGGTTTTCGCCAGCGGCGAAAGGTTCGAATATTTCCATTCCTCAACTTTTTGGCTGGGCAGCCCGAGTTCAGAAAAGCGCGCCATTGCCGCGTCACGTCCAGAAGTTAGCCATGGCAGATCACGGCCCGGCAAATCCGCCCGCGCCGCCGCGAACTTTGTGGCGTAAGGCAGGTCAATCGATCGGCTCGCCCGCGCCGTCCTGGGTGAAACTGCGCCCATGTTACGCCGCCGCCTCGGCCTTATCGCCAAAACCGCTATAGCCTTTTTCTTCCAACTCCAGCGCCAGCTCCTTGCCGCCGGAGCGTACAACCTGCCCATCGGCCATGACATGTACGTAATCGGGCACGACATATTCGAGCAGCCGCTGATAATGAGTGATGACGATCATCGCGCGCTCTGGTGAGCGTAGTGAGTTAATACCCTCTGCCGCGATCTTCAGTGCATCGATATCAAGGCCGGAATCGGTCTCGTCCAAAACGGCCAGATACGGCTCCAGCAGCGCCATCTGCAAAACTTCGTTGCGCTTCTTCTCGCCGCCGGAGAATCCCACATTCAGCGCGCGGCGCATCATTTCTTCGCTGATACCGAGCGCATCGCGCTTTTCGCGCATAATTTTGAGAAACTCCATGGCGTCATATAATTTTTCGCCGCGATGCTTGCGTATCGCGTTGACCGCCGTCTTGAGAAACGTGGCGCTGCCGACACCCGGGATCTCAACCGGATATTGAAAGGCCAAGAAGAGGCCTTCGCGCGCTCGTATTTCCGGCTTAAGCGCGAGCAAATCCTGTCCGCGATAGCTCACGCTGCCAGCAGTGATGTCATACCCTTCACGCCCGGCCAGCACATAAGAAAGCGTGCTCTTGCCCGAGCCGTTTGGGCCCATGATGGCGTGCACCTCGCCGGCCGCGACCGAAAGGTTGAAGTCCTTCAGAATTTCCTTGCCCACAACCGAGACGGAGAGGCCTTTGATTTCCAGCATATCTTCTTTCCTAAACCACGCTGGCCCTCAGCCAACGCTCCCTTCCAAGCTGATGGCCACAAGCTTTTGCGCCTCGACGGCGAATTCCATCGGGAGTTCCTGCAACACCTCGCGGCAAAAGCCGTTGACGATCAGTGCCACTGCCTCTTCCTCGGCGATTCCGCGTTGGCGGCAATAGAACAATTGGTCTTCACTGATTTTCGATGTCGTCGCCTCATGCTCGAGTTGCGCCGAGGCGTTGCGCGATTCAATGTAAGGCACCGTATGGGCGCCACACTTCTCGCCGATCAGCAGCGAATCGCACTGGGTGTGGTTGCGTGCGTTATCGGCCTTGCCTTGAACGCGCACCAAGCCGCGATAGGTTTGATCGGCACGGCCAGCCGATACGCCTTTCGAAACAATGCGGCTTCTGGTGTTCTTGCCGATATGGATCATTTTGGTGCCGGTATCCGCTTGCTGGCAGTTATTGGTTATGGCGATGGAATAGAACTCGCCCTGCGATCCGTCACCTATTAGCAAGCAGCTAGGATATTTCCAGGTGATTGCGGAACCGGTTTCCACCTGGGTCCAGGAGATCTTGGAATTCCGCCCGCGGCAAGCGCCGCGTTTGGTGACAAAATTGAAGATTCCGCCTTTGCCGTTTTCATCGCCGGGGTACCAGTTCTGCACGGTGGAATATTTTATTTCCGCGTCATCGAACGCAATCAGCTCGACCACGGCGGCATGTAGCTGGTTTTCGTCGCGCATCGGCGCCGTGCAGCCTTCGAGATAACTCACATAAGAGCCCTCGTCAGCGATAATCAAGGTTCTTTCGAATTGCCCGGTATTAGCGGCGTTGATGCGGAAATAGGTGCTCAACTCCATCGGACAGCGCACGCCTTTGGGGATGTAAACGAAGGAACCATCGGTGAAAACGGCGGAATTAAGAGTGGCGAAATAGTTGTCGGCGTAAGGCACGACGGTGCCGAGATATTTTTGCACCAGTTCCGGATGCTCGGTCACCGCTTCCGAAAGCGAGCAGAATATGATGCCAAGTTCGGACAGTTTGGATTTGAAGGTCGTCGCGACCGATACGCTATCGAACACGGCATCGACCGCAACGCCGGCCAACATCTCTTGTTCCTGCAGGGGAATACCGAGCTTCGCGTAGGTTGCGAGAAGCTCAGGATCGACTTCATCCAGACTCTGCGGCCGGTCTTCGTCGCGCAATGGCGCGGAATAATAGCTCGATGCCTGATAATCGATTTCCGGATAGTCGAGATTCGCCCAGCTGGGCGTATCCTCAGCGGTTTCTAGCCATCGGCGGTAGGCCCGAAGACGCCAATCCAGGAGCCATTCGGGCTCGCCCTTCTTGGCTGAAATAAAGCGAACGATTTCCTCGCTCAGTCCAGGCGGCGCCGAATCAGTCTCAATATCGGTGACAAAACCATATTTGTAGCGCTCTTCCGTGAGCGCCTCTACGGTCTGTGCCGTTTCAGTATTGATTGCCATAAGTTGTGTGCCTAACCCGTCAAGTTTGCTCGTTTATGGACCGAAAGGGTGCATTAGCGTCCTTGGTCCGGATCGCCATACCATCGCCCGGAAACGACCCGGCGATATCCGCTAATGTTACTTCTTCAAGTGCCACACGGATGGCGTCGCTGACCTTTTGCCAGGGCCCGCGCACAGCGCAAAAGCCTTCCAGGTCACAGACGCTGTCTGACGTATCCTGCAGGCAATCCGCAAGCGCGATCGGCCCATCCACGGCGATCACCAGATCGGCAACCGAAATAGCCTGTGGTGATCGGGCTAGACCATACCCCCCCGCGGCGCCGCGTCTGGACACCAAAACACCGCTGTTCACCAGCAATTTCAATAGCTTGCTCGCGCTCGGAAGCGGCACCCCTGTGCGCTCCGCGATAACTGCGGCGCTATAAAAGGCTTCGGCATCGCGCGCCATAAAACTGAGCGCAACGACGCCGTAATCCGCCATTCTACTAATCCGAATCATACCTGAATCCTATATAGGACTGATTTCGTACCCTTTAAATAGGCAATATAGCGCGCCTGTCAATCACACACTTGGCCGAACGCAATTTTGAGCTATCCGGCGGTGCGGTGATGCGTCGGCCCTACCGGCTTATTCTCGCATTTTCGATAGAGAGACTTGAACGGATGAATATCCAATTGCCCGTCCTCTTCCTGGCCAATATTTTGCAATTCTGGCCAGGTGCGGTAGCGCGCGCGGTGTTTTATCGCCTCACCCCATGCCCAGTGCACATGGTCTGGGTCGAGTACTTTGTATTCGTTGCCGTTGAAGCGGTTGCCGCTGGAAAATAGGGCGTCGTTGTATTAGTCGCCCGCAGCGCCATGAAAGGCGTTCCGCATCACGATTAATTCCACTTCCCGATCGAGCGGATTGTCGGCGATTATCACAAACCCATCGTCATAATCGAAAAACCAAGTGCCTGGGTCGACATCTTCGAACGTGGCAGCCCGACGGAGCGGTTTGGAATCTAAAAACGAATCTTCCAAATAAGTATAAATTTTGGTCGAATTTCTATTCTTAATCTTTTGCGTATTTGCCGGCCGGAGTCCCCGAAGCGTGGAGCGGACCGGACAGTCGATGCCCCTTTTGCGGCGCGAAAAATCCGGGCTACAGGGCGCCGCTCATGACGGCACCAACTTCGCCAGTAAAAATATCGCCGTCTTTGGGCTCGACGCTCTGCATACAGTGAACACCGGACAGCAACAAATAGCTGATGCCGGGCACATGCGTGTCCACAACAGACTGGATGTCCTCGCCCGGAGTAATTCACCACGACCTCTGTGACTTCGATTGCATTGAGCGCGGACGGCAATTTGCCGCCGCCAACGATGAAACTGGCAAACCCCAAAATGCATAATAGTATCTTTGGCATCGTCAAAGAATGTAGCGTCATGAAATTCAGCAGACAGTACCGAAGAGCAGTGAAGTCATTCCAGATTTTGACTTTCCAGGCGGCGCCTGGAAAATGCGTTCGTCGATTCAGCCGAGGGGAGAAATAGTGTGAACAAGCCGCTTTGGCGCCCGAGCAATCAACGACAAGAAGCCACTAATTTAGCTCGATTCATGGCTCAAGCGGGCGAACGTTGGGGCGCCGTGTTCCATGATTTTGAGACGCTTTACGACTGGTCGATCCGAGAACCGGAAAGATTTTGGCTCTCCATGTGGGAGTTCGCCGGAATAATCGCCGAGACGCAGGGCAAACGGACCCTGGTCGATAGTGAAAAAATGCCCGGCGCGCAGTGGTTTCCCGACGCGCGTTTGAACTATGCCGAAAATCTTCTGCGCCGACGCGACGAAGGCGATGCGATCGTATTTTGGGGAGAGGAGATAATCCGGCGCCGATTAAGCTTTGGCGAGTTACACGACCAAGTCTCGCGCCTGGCACAAGCGCTCAAGGCGCGCGGTATCGCGGAAGGCGACCGCGTCGCAGCATATCTACCGAACATGCCGGAGACCATCATTGCCATGCTGGCGACAGCAAGTCTTGGCGCGGTTTGGTCCTCCTGTTCGCCTGATTTCGGCGCCCAAGGGGTGCTTGACCGTTTCGGGCAGATTGCACCAAAGGCGCTGATCGCCGTCGAAGGGTATTATTACGGCGGCAAGCAACTCGACTGCCTGGAGAAGCTGCGCGAGGTGCTACCGCAGCTGCCCAGTGTGGAATCTATCATCATCGTTCCCTATACCCGCGAACGCGCGAACCTCGACGGGCTCTCCGGTGCAGATCACTATGCGGACATCGTCGCCCAACAGCCTGGCGGGGACATCGAATTTGCCTCCATGCCTTTCAATCATCCGCTTTTCATCATGTTCTCGTCGGGCACCACTGGTGTGCCCAAATGCATCGTGCACGGCGCCGGCGGGACCTTAATTCAACATATAAAAGAACATTTATTACACACTGATATTAAAGAAAATGATCGCGTTTTTTATTTTACGACATGCGGCTGGATGATGTGGAATTGGCTGGTCAGCGCGTTGGCCTCCAAAGCGACGCTGCTGCTCTATGACGGCGCGCCGTTTCAGCCCGATGGCAATGTGTTGTTCGACTATGCGGACGCCGAAGCGATGACCCTATTTGGCACCTCAGCCAAATTCATCGACGCCGCCCATAAGGCTGGCGTAACGCCACGCAAAACTCACGGTTTGGAAAGTCTCAGAACAATGGCTTCGACAGGCTCGCCATTGTCGCCGGAAAACTTCGAATATGTTTATGCCGAGGTCAAAAATGACATTCACTTAGCCTCCATTTCTGGCGGAACGGATATCGTGTCCTGTTTCGCCCTCGGCAATCCTCTCGGGCCGGTATGGCCGGGGGAATTGCAGGCGCGCGGGCTCGGCATGCGGGTTGATGTGTTTGATGATGATGGCAATTCCATCCGCGGTGAGAAAGGGGAGTTGGTGTGTACTGCCCCCTTCCCGTCCATGCCTGTCTCGTTTTGGAACGACGCCGACGGCAGCAAATACCGCGCTGCCTATTTCGAGCGCTTCCCTGGCGTGTGGCACCATGGCGATTATGTGGCACTGACCGAACATGATGGCCTGATCATCTACGGTCGCTCTGACGCCGTGTTAAACCCGGGCGGCGTGCGCATTGGCACCGCCGAAATATACCGCCAGGTTGAGCAATTACCGGAAGTGGAAGAGGCGATTTGCGTCGGACAGAACTGGCAAGGCGATGTCCGCGTCGTACTGTTCGTCCACCTGAGGGCGGGTGCTGCCCTAGACGATTTACTAACTCGGCGTATCCGCGACCATATCCGCGCCGAATGCACACCCCGCCATGTGCCGGCCAAAGTCATTCAGGTGGCCGATATACCGCGCACACGCTCTGGCAAGATCACGGAGCTCGCGGTACGCGCCATCATTCACGGTGAAGAAGTGAAGAATAGGGAAGCGTTGGCCAACCCAGATGCCCTGAATCTCTACGCTGGTTTGGACGCGCTCAAGGAATGAGTGGGACGCGCTGAGCAAGGTTCGTGATAGCGTAACGGCAGCCTTCTAGAAATTTACCTAAGGATCGATTTGGCATGGCGCAGGACATGGGCGAGCAGGTCATGCAAAAACTACTGAGCACTCTGTCCCGCGAAGACGTCAAGAACGGCGCCAAGATGAACTTCGGCCTCAACCTACTTGCTCGCTACCGGGCACGGGAAATTGGTGCATCACTATACGGCAAGGGCGGTGCATTGGTGCGCTCCGGGCCGTTTGAGGGCATGACCTTGTTGAACCGGACATTGGAGGGAAATGTGGCGCCTAAACTGCTCGGCTGTTACGAGCAGGAACTGCATGACGCAATCGAACGCTGCATCAAAACGCCTTATGAGTATGTCGTAAATCTTGGGTGCGGCGACGGTTACTACGCTGTCGGCCTGGCGCGGCGCATGCCAAATTCTGAAATCAAAGCCTATGACCTAAACAAGGGCCGCCGTACTCTGTGTAGAGACGCGGCTAAGGAAAACGGTGTCGGTGAACGTGTATCAATAGGTATGGAATGTAATGCAGAGGAATTGACTGCCCTCGCCGGCCGCCGCGTATTGGTGGTCTGCGACATCGAGGGCGGTGAGCGCGAGTTACTTGACCCGGAACGCATACCCGCGCTCAAGGGGTTCGATATTTTGGTGGAGCTGCATGAGAACCTGGACAAGGCGCTGCCTGAAATAATCATCGCGCGCTTTGTCGAAAGTCACGAAATAGAGTGCTTTCAGCACCAAGGCCGAGACCCCCACACTTTTAAGGAACTCGACAAAATCAGCCAGTTCGATCAGTTTCTGGCGCTTTGGGAGGGACGCCAAGGTCCCACTCCCTGGTCTTTCATGCGCGCCAAATAAAGCATTCAGCTTAGCCGTGCTTTCCGTCAGTAAACGGTATCAGTTCAGCCTGCCAAACGGCCATTAATGGCGTAATCCAAAATGCGCACCACCTGAGCCGGCGTTTCGGCAACCGCCATGGCCGCGCCGTCAACTTCCTTCAGGGCGTGGCCCAACGCAGGGTCGTGAATTGTGACGATAGATTTTCCTTTGGCGGCAGCATATCCGGCATCAAATGCGGCATTCCATTGGCGGTATTTGTCACCAAATCGCACCACCACAACATCGCTGCGGTCGATCAGGGTCCGTGTGCGAATGGCGTTGACCTTGGCGCCTTTATTGTCATGCCAGAAACTCTGCGCTTCTTCACCCAGGATCGCGACACCGCAATCGTCGCTCGATTCATGGTCGGTCACCGGAGAGAGAAATTCGACATCTAGCCCAGCCACATTTGCGCCCTGAATGATGTCCTCGCGCCATCCGCTGTGGATTTCGCCAGAAAGATAGACCGTCCATTCGTTTCCAGCCATTTTCTACGCCCCTATATTTTGCTATACAATACAACTAAATCAATGAATTATAGAACTTACCTGAGATAATAGGCGACACCTGTCGAATGCCCCACTGGTGAAATTTAGCAGCACATACGGAGTAACAAAACTGGCAATCAAGTTTCGTCGCCGCCGAGCGTAAGGACGCCAGAAGCGGTGGCCGAACTCAACCATCTCCATCGTGTGGCTGACGCTTCTGATCGCTTAGGCTATGCTCGCCGCGACGATGCTGCATAAAGTTGAAATTTTTTATTCGTTCCGCAGTCCGTATTGTTATTTGCTGACGGATCGCTTGATCATGCTGGTGCGGGACTATGACGTCGCGGTGATGATCCGGCCGGTCTATCCGATCGCCGTGCGCGACCCGGAATTTTTTCGCCGGGTTGATCCGCTTTATCGGCCCTATCACCTCCGCGATTCAGACCGGCTCGCGAAATATTTGAACATTCCTTATCGCCGCCCAGTGCCCGATCCCATCGTTCAGGATTTGGCGAGCGGTACGATTGCCGCCGAGCAGCCCTACATACGCCATATTACGCGCATGGCTCAGGCAGCGACGGAAACGGGCATCGGCCTTGCGTACAGCGCGGCGGTCATGAAACTTCTGTGGAATGGCGCGACGGACAATTGGCACGAGGGCAGCCATCTTGCCAATGCTTGCAACAAAGCTGGCGTGGATTTCGACGTGCTGGACGGCCGCGCGGGACGCGAGGCCACGGCGCTCGATGCCGAGATCGAACAAAATCAAGCAGCACAGCGGGCCACCGGCCATTGGGGCGTTCCCCTGATGGTATTTGCCGACGAGCCGTTCTACGGCCAAGACCGTTTTGACATGCTGTGCTGGCGATTGTCACAATAAGGATTGCGAAAATCCAATTAGGAGGCGATGAGATGCAAATCGAAGAAAAAATTAAATCCCTCGGGCTCGTACTTTCTCCGCCGCCCGCGCCGGCCGGAAATTACATCGGCGCCGTCACCTACGGCAAACTCGTCTATCTCGCCGGACACGGGCCAAGCGATGCAGACGGCAATTACCGCAAGGGCAAGGTGCCAACAGCAGTATCGGTCGACGAGGCCTATGACGCTGCGCGCATGGTCGGCCTAAATATGTTGTCCACTTTGAAAACTGAAATCGGCGACCTCGATCGGGTGCGCCGCTTCGTCAAGGTTCTCGGCTTGGTCAACGCGGAGCCCGATTTCGAGCAACAGCCAAAAGTGATCAATGGCTTCAGCGACCTGATGGTCGAAATTTTCGGCGATTCCGGACGCTGTGCTCGCTCGGCGATGGGCATGGGCTCACTGCCATTTCAAATACCTGTGGAAATCGAAGCGATTGTCGAACTGAAATAGCGCTTGAATTCAGATTTCCGGGCTGCTGCTAAATGCTGGCATCGAGAGTCGGCAAACCGAGCAGCACCCGGCCATAATTGGAGCCGTTGATGTCCCAATTTTGGGTCATGTGGGCTTGAGCGCATTTCGTGTCCCGATAGGCGCGCGAGATCGGGTGGTGATCATAGAGCCCGGCGCCGCCGGCGAGCGAAAACATAATCTCGACAGCGCGCGCCGAGAGAGTGCCGGCAAATGTCGCGTCACCGCGCATCCGGCTCTTGCCCTCGATATCCAGTATCTCACCCGCTGTTGCAACCGCCATCGCCTCATCGGCACAGGCGTAGAGCAGGATCCGCGCCGCATCGAGGGAAGCGGCGGCCTCGCCGATCTTGATTTGTGTTGTGCCATAATCGATCACCCGCTGGCCCGTTACCCGGCCCGTGCGCGACCGCGTCCGTTCGAGGAAACTTTCGAACGTCGCGCTCGCATGGCCATAGGCGGTAGAGGACTGAACAACGGAAAACATGGCGAAAGTGCCAAGGCGATAAAGCGGGCTTGTATTCAATTTGGTGCCCGGCGCTTTTCCGAATTTTGATTCATCCACCGTCATCGTACGGTGAGTTGGAATGAACAGGTCCTCGACTGAGACATCGTTACTGCCTGTCCCTTTAAGACCCATGGTGTGCCAAGTATCGTGAATCGTTAGAAGGTCACGCGGAAGGGCGAACATAAGAGATTTCCGTGCTTCGCTCTCTTCAAAGGCGGAGAGGATGCACCAATCGGCGCCCATGACGCCGCTGGCAAACGGCCAGCGCCCGGTGAGGCGCCATCCGCCATCTACCGGCACCGCCTTGCCGCAGCCCGGTATAAGTACACCGCACACAAACGCGCCGGGGTTCTCGCCCCACATGTCGTGCTGCGTTTCTTTGGGAAATTGTCCGATCATGTAATTGTGGATGGTGTACTGCGCCAATACCCAGCCAGTCGAGGCACAGGCCCCGGCTATAGTGCTAATCACATCCACCAGACCGCCGAAATGAGCCTCGGCACCACCAAAGACGGCTGGCTGCAAGACCCGGTTAAGTCCGGCGGCGCGAAACTCGTTGAGCGTCTCGTCCGGAAGTCGGCGCAGGCCATCCGTTTCTTCCGCGCGGGCGCGTATTGCCGCGACAAGGCCCCGCGCGCGCTCAGCCAATTCTTCACGTGTTCCGACAACGGTCTTTGATTCTGCCATGAAATACCACGCTGAAATGCAGGATCACCGAACTTCCGCGCGCAGCATAGCCGAAGAAGCCCGAAGGGTCAGGTAACTTGTGTCGCTTTTTCGTCGAGCGCGCGAAGGATCACTTCAGGCGTCACGGGAATCTGTTTGATGCGCACACCGAGTGCGTTGTTAATGGCGTTAACGATGGCCGGAATCGGACTGTTCGTGACCATCTCGCCGACACCTTTTGCGCCGAATGGTCCATTCCTGGATGGGATTTCTAGCACCTCGCACTCCACTTGCGGCATGTCAGCAGCGCCTGGCATCAGGTAGCTTTGGAAATCTCCGGGGGTGTGATCAATGGACGGATAGTAGGGCGCGGTGGTCTCCTGCAGGGCATGGCCGATGCCCATCCAGGCGCCGCCCACAATCTGACCTTTCACCAATGCCGGATTAACTTGCTGGCCAACTTCATAGGCGCTCTTGATTGACAGCACATCGACAGTGCCGGTCTCGGTATCGACCTCGACTTCGGCCACGGTGCAGGCATGAGCCTGGGTTGAATCGGGATCACTTTCACCAGTGTCAGGATCCATCGGGCTTGGCGTTTTCAAAAATATTCCGCGCCCGGAAATCGTTTTGCCGAGTTCGAAATGTGCCGCGCCGGCTGTTTCAGCGACCGAAATCGCCTTCTCTTCAACACCAGCGACATGGATATTGCCTCGACCATCGGTTTCCAGATCCTCAACGCTGACCTCCAGCTTTTCGGCGGCAACTTCCAGCATAGCCTTACGGGCCTCCGCGGCCGCCATGATCACCGCATTGCCGGCTCGATGGGTTGTGCGGCTAGCGAAAGTGCCGGTGCAGTGCGGGCCTGTATCGGTGTCGCCGGTGTCGACGATCACCGTATCCAAGGGCACGCCCAAAGTTTCGGCGGCAATCTGCGCAAGGATGGTTTTCAGACCCTGGCCGAGATCGACGCTCGACATGGTCACGACAAAATTACCGGACGTGGTGGCGTGGACCAAGGACTGGGTCGGATCGCCGCCCAAATGCATGCCGGTCGGATAATTTACGGCTGCGAAGCCGGTTCCGCGTAATTTGCTCATTTCAGCCTGCCTTTTGGTCGAAGGAGGACATGTTTTGGAAGGCTTCCGGCAATTGTTTTCCCGCCAGTTTTGCAGCCGTCAGGATCGTTTCGACCATGCCTGCATCCTCGACTTCCTTCTGATGTGATTTCATATCGCCTTCCCGGTAGGCGTTAATCAAACGCAATTCCCACGGATCCATGCCAATGGTCTCGGCGATCGTGTCCATTTGCACTTCCAGAGCAAAGGAGCCTGCCATAACGCCGAAGCCCCGCATGGCATTGGACGGCGCTCTATTGGTAAACACCACGATGGAATCGATCCAAACATTTGGAATCGTGTATGGCCCAGGCATGTGGCCGCAATGTTTCATGCCGCCGTAGGAACTGAAGCGCAGATAGGCTCCTGAATCCTGATACGTCGTGATTTTGCGGGCAATGATACGCCCGTCATTCATGACACCGTCCTTGATCACGACACGCCACGCAGAACGCGAGGACGACACCCGCATTTCCTCCTCGCGGGTGTATTTGAACTTGACCGGCCGGCCGGTCCTCATGGCAGCCAGGGTTGTGATCGGCTCGACCTGCATGTCGACCTTGCCGCCGAACCCGCCGCCGACCGTGCCACCGATAAAGCGCAACTTACTGGTCGGGATATCAAGAATACCGGCCGTGGTATCGAGCGAGAACTGCAGTCCCTGGGTGTTGCTGTATACCGTAATGCGGTTTTCGCCTACAGGCACCGCGATACAGCCATTTGTCTCTATCGGCGCTTGCTCAATAGGCTGGGTCTCGTAGCTATCCTCGACAATATGATCGGCTTCAGCGAACGCTTTTTCGACATCGCCGAAGCGAACCTGCGCCGCACGGTGGTTTTCCGGAAAGATGTAATGATTGTTCGGCCAATGTGCGGTGATGACCGGCGCGCCGTCTTTTAGCGCCTCATCAATGCCCAAAACCACCGGCAGCTCTTCGTAATCCACCTTCACTTTGGCGGCAGCCGCCTCGGCCTGTGCAGGGGTTTCAGCGATCACCGCTACCACGGATTCACCCTTCCAGCGCACCTTTTCGAAAGCGAGTACGGATTCGTCCTCGGGACCCACACCGACGCCCGCCAGGGCATTGAATTTTTTCTTACCCGGCAAATCCTCATGCGTCAAAACGCAAACAACTCCCGGAGATGATTTTGCTTCCGCCGTATCGATGTTCAGTATTTTGGCATGTGAATATGTGCTGCGGTGCATTTTAAGATGCAACAACCGAGGCACGCGAACGTCTTCATAATAGACGGTTTCGCCTGTCACATGTGTGTCGAGATCGCGCAGCCTTACCGGCTGCCCGACGATTTTCAAATCCTTGATTGCCATTGCTCTAGCCTTCCCCTATTCGCCTGACGCGCCTGACATTTCGGCGACGACGCTTTCGACTGCTTCGATGATCGGCAGATACCCGGTGCAACGGCAGATATTTCCCGCCAGAGCTTCGACAATCTCCTCGCGGTCCGGATTGGGATTACTGTCCAGCAGCGCCTTGATCGCGACCATCATCCCTGGCGTGCAAAATCCGCATTGGGCAGCATATTTTTCGACGAATTGATTCTGAAGGGCGGTGATCGAGTTGCTCTGATTCAAGCCTTCCAAGGTCGTCACCTCAGACCCATCAACCTCCTGAATTGGCGTGAGGCAGGAAAGCCGCAATTCGCCATCGACGATCACCGAGCAACTACCGCATCCGCCTTGGCGGCAACCCTCCTTGACCGACGTATAATCCAATGTGTCGCGCAATACGTCTTGCAGCGTCATCAAGGCACTGACGACCAATTCTTCGATCTTGCCGTTCACCTTGAGGCTAACAATTTTTGAAGCCATTATTCTTCTCCCCGCATCAATTTTAACCGGCGGCAATTTGCTGCAGCGCCCGCGTCAAATAAGTTGCAATCATTCGCCGGCGATACCATTCCGTGGCAACGGAATCAGTGCCGGGCGAACAGGCCCCAGCCGCTTGCTGTGCGGCTGCCTTGATACTGGCGTCACCGAGCGCCTTGCCGATTAGCGCCTGTTCGGCGGCGACACACCGCATCGGATGTTTGCCGGCGCCGCCAAACGCAATACAGGCGTTGCCCACCTTGCCGTTGTCGATGCCGATACAGGCGGCGACGGCGACCACGGTCGGGCTGTTAAAACGCCGCCGGCCGCATTTGAGATAGACCAATTCGCCACCAGGCGCAGCACAGTCGATACGCGTTAAAAGCCCATCTGCCTGGGCGCCCGCATCGTAAAACTCCACCAGCTTTTGGCTGCGCTCACCGTTCGCCGTGGAAAACGTCACTGTCGCATCCAAGGCAAGCAAAACTACTGCCACATCACCGTACGGCTGACGCGCAAAAATATTGCCGCCAATCGTCGCCATGTTCTGTACAGCTGGACCGCCAACGCCGCGCGCTGCATCCTGAAGCGCCGGAATGGGCAAGCTTTCACGAATTTGGCTCATCGTCACACCGGCGCCGAGAGACAGGCCGCCGCTGGAGCGCTCAATCTTATTCATGCCGAGGCCACGAACGCCCATTACTTGCTCGGCCTGCGGAGCGGAATAGCGCATGGCGCTTGTGCCGCCCGCTACGATAGCCAGGGATGACCCGTGAGAAGCGATCATTCCGGCCGCCTCTTCCACAGAACCCGGCTGCAAATACTCAGCCATTATCTTCATCTCCCACGTTACGACGGAAATACGCTTTCACAGGTTGGCGCTATTCTAGCGTTCCTGTATGCGAACCATTTGTTGAAAATCTGACGGCAGCTTAGCGCGGAAGAGCCTGCATTTCACCGCGTCGGGCCGGCAAATCACGAATAATCAGACCAGTCGGTAAAAATTTGTTGGCTGGCCGGGTTCCGCTGATTAGCGCAAAGCGCGGCGGAATTCGGTGGGCGGAACGCCCTGATGACTACGGAAAAATCTGGTAAAATGGCTTTGCGCATGAAAACCGAGTTCTTCCGATATCTCAGCGATGCTGTCGGCGCTTTCGGAAAGTTGGTTTACCGCTTGGTTCATGCGAAGCACGTTGGCATACAGGTTCGGCGTCAAATTCGTGCATTGACGAAACAGCGCGAAGAAATGCGGGCGCGACAATCCTGAATGCCGCGCCACCGCCATCACATCGAGCGGCTCGGCGGAATGCTCACCCATATATGCCATTGCCTTGCGGATGCGAAAATCGCTAGCCATGCGGCCGACGGCCCCCTGTCCCAAAATTCTCCGGTCGGCAAATTCCCGGACCATTCCAGCAACCAGTTCGAATGCCAAATGTTCCAATTCATTAGTCTCGACCGTTCCCGACCAGCCCAGCATGTGGGCCAAACAATCGGCCATTTTTCGCGTTTTTTCACTCATTTCGGCGCTCGGCGACGAAAACAGCGCGGGATTGGCCATGCCGTGCAATTTCTTGTCCACAGCTTCCAACCAGGCCGGCTCGATATAGAGAGATAGATGAATTGCCGAGGCGGAATCGGCGCGGTGGAGATACTGGTGGGGTTGCCAGGAACTCAATAAAATAGCGTTCCGTTCGTCCAGGGGAAGATCTAGCTGGCCCACTCGAAATGCCGAATCCGCGCCGCCGCATTTAAAGATCAGCAGGCACTGGGAGTGAGCATGGACCACAAGCGGTTGATCCATGTCCAACAGCGCCAATCGACCGAAATCTCCCTGAACAATTCGAACGGCTCGAGTCATCGAATATACTCACCCCGTTTGCTTGAACTTGTGTTGGCCTTTCTTCGACCTTACAGGCAAAAAACTGCCTTTACGACTAAATGTCAATAAGGACGCCAGCCAGCCCCTGACATTCGGCTCTCGACCGCGCCGACAGGTTGGCGCAATATGGCACCGAATGTTTCGGAGGTTCGGCGATGTCAAAAACACAACGTATTACCATTCCCTTTGAATCCCTTGATCCGCTAACGATCGGTTCCTGCGACGATCCGAGCTTGGTCTATCGGGAGCAGATCGAGATCGAAATTCCTACCGACAATTTGATCGCGGTTATCGAACCGAACGAACCGCCTTCCCTGCCCGACGTTACACAAGCGGCCGCGAACGCCCTAGAAAACCCTCATTCCGGCCGCCGGTTTTCCGAGATGATCGGCCCGGATAAAAGCTTGGCTATTATCATCGATAACCAATTCCGTCCCACGCCTGCTTCAAAGATTCTTCCGGCGATTCTCGACGCCGTGGAAAAGCATGGTGTGAAGGATGCACGGGTGGTGTGCGCCAACGGCAAAGTTTTTACCATGTCGGAATCCGATACCGAGAAAAAGCTCGGCAGGGAGAACATGGCCCGCATGGAGCGGCTCGGAATACCGTTCTTCCAGAATGAGCCGCGCGAGGAAAAAATGTACACCTTCATCGGTGTCACGTCGCGCGGAACACCCGTCTGGCTGCACAAAGAAGTTGCGAATTCGGACGTCAAGCTATCGGTCGGCCAAACTCAATCCAATCATTGGGGCGCGGGCGGCGGCGGCAAGCTAATTCTCCCCGGCGTGGTATCAGACGAGACCATCGAATCGAACCATTGCGCCTTCGTGATGTCGCCCGATACGCATTACGGCTCCTACGCCGGGCCGATGCGCGCCGATATCGACGACGCGGCGACCATGTGCAATCTGACCGCCACACTGAACAGTGTGATCAACACCAGGGGCAGCGTCTCATTTATGAATTTCGGCAGCCATCCGGATGCCCATCTTGAATCGCTGCGCATATTCAACGATATCTACGCCTATGAACGGCCGACCGGCGGGTTGGCCGATATCGCCATTTGCGGTGTCTTTGCGCCGACCGATCACCTCTTCTTTCACACCGGCTGGGGCTGCATGTCGTCAGACCTAGTGATGAAGGACGGCGGGACAATCATCTATTGCAGTCCATCACCCGGGGTTAACACCCATCTTGGCAATTTCCCCGGCCTGGCGCTGATGGATTTGATGAAGCCTTATATGCCGCCGACGCCTGAGAATATGGAACGCGTTTATCGCGACATCCATGCCCGCAAGATTGAGATGTGGGCAGGCTGTATTTGGGTTCCAATCTACGAAGTGATGACGCGCAAGAAACTGCATGTTGTCACGCTCGAAGAAAACATGGAAATGGCGGCGGATATCGGCATCGAGGCAAGCACATCGTTGGAAGGCGCTCTTGCCGACGCATTCACGCAGCACGGTAAGGATGCGAAAGTTGTGGTCCTGCCCTATGCGCGTTACCAAATGCCGCGTGACGCCATCGTAATGCCGGGCCAAGAGAAGCCGGCACTTGCGGCCGTGGCCGAATAAGGCAGGCGTTCAAAAACATGCCGCGCAGCATCAACGACAGAGCGGAACCGATCCGCGGCTCGACCACGATCGAAGTGCTGATGATGCGCTTTCCCGACGGTGAAGCGAGCGATCTGATGGCGCGCCTCGCGTGGCCCTGCGCGCATTGTTCGGGGCGTAAGGACGAACCGCTTTCGCTCGCCGCCAAGCGGCATGGCAATCCTACCAGAGCAGTTGTCGAGGCTTTCCGAGCCCTGGTCACCGGCGGCCCGAGCGAGCGCCAGATCGTGGCGGCAGCGAACAAATCCAGCCAACGTCCAAGCGTGGAAGCAATCTGGCGCCGCCACGCGTCGTAAGCGGGCGGCCTAGCTAACCTCAGCTTTAACGATGATCGAGGCGCCGGTATCGCCGGCCGCACAGCCAGTGAACAAACCGTAACCGCCACCGGTCATCACCAGTTCTTCAATCATTTCGATGACGAGGCGTAGACCCGTGGGGCCTTGCGGATGGCCATAAATTAGCGAGGACCCATAATTGTTCATCTCTTCGACGCCGAAATTCATTTGCCGTGAAAAATAAATGTCGTTGACGGCAAACGGATTGTGCGTTTTTACCACCGAAATTTCGTCCATCGTCAGATCGGCAGCCGCCAATGCTGCCTGCGCCGCAGGTACAGGCGCCATGCCCATATGCGCCCTTTCAGCCCGGCCCTCGCCAAAGGCCAGCATCTGAATTTGTACTTTGCTGTCCTCGCTTAATTCGCTCGCTTCCTCCCGTGTCGCTAACAGCATGCCGGCATTACCGTCCGCCGGATGGGTTTGGGTGGCATAGGTGACGCTGCCGCGGTCGACCACCGGCTTCAAGTTTTCAATGCCCTCGCGTGTCGCTTCGACAATCCCCTCATCGCCTGAAACGGTCGTCGTCCCGCGCCGTGATCTTAGGTCGACTTCTTGCATATAGCCGCGCTGAAACGCGCGGTCATCGGCCAGCGCCATTTTGTATTGCCCGTATCGGTGCAGCGTCAGCTCATCCTGCTCGGCGCGTGAGATGCCAAACTTGGCTGCGACATTCTCAGCCGTCTGAACCATGGCCACTTTGGCATGCGGGTCGCAGTTAAAATTATCCCATACCCAATTTTCCGATGTCCCGAGCCCGCCTGGCCCAGACGGATCGGGATAGTACATATGCGGTCCGTTGCTAATTTTATCTGCCGCAACCGCGAGACTGAGGTTGGAAGATTTCAACTCGATCGAAGCAGCCGCCGAAGCGAGCACCCGTGCCGAGGTCGCGCAGGCTTGGGAGATTGTCGGCCCGGTCGTTTGTTCGCTGCCAATTAGCGCCGCCAGCCCGGCGGCACCGTAAAAGCTCTGTGCCTGAGGGACCGTCATGCCGAAATGAATGCCCTGAAGCCGCGCCGCAACACAGCCGGGTTTCGCCAGCGATTTGGCCGCGCAAGCCGCGGCCAATCTTAACGGATGCTCTCCGGCGAGGCTGCCCTGCCAACGGCAAAATGGGGTGCTCCAATAGGAGCGATAGGGAATAAAAACATTTTCAAATTTCACGGTCGCAACCCCTCTAAGAGAAATTCTTTTCGATCAGCTTCGCCTTCATTTCCGTGCGCGGCAGGATATTCGGCGGGGTCAGTTCGACCTTTGCAGAAAATATTGTCCTGCCCCCTTATATCTGTGCCACGTAATTCGTGATTATCTATGAATATGTGGAGGTATTGGGATGGCCAGGAAGCGATATTCCGACGAGGA
>Ga0209403_10001918_pt1 | contig 25818 bp, 22 predicted proteins | sample ArcticOcean_MG_C_8_FD_187440 | JGI IMG/M metagenome (GOLD analysis project Ga0209403, IMG submission 187440) | Marine microbial communities from western Arctic Ocean - ArcticOcean_MG_CB11_86 (SPAdes) (version 2) | ecosystem: Environmental > Aquatic > Marine > Oceanic | place: Arctic Ocean... | reverse complement strand
ATTACCGAGATCACCTCGGATGCCCGGCGCAAGGTGCATGACACGGAAAAACGCACCACGGTATCGATCCGCCAAAAGGATTTGGATACCCAGTTGGAACTGTTGGAGATCGAGCGGCACGAAGCCGTGGCGCGGGCCAGCCAGGACAAGGAAATTGCCAACGAACAAGCTAAGCAACTTGGTGAAAAACAGATTTATGTGCTGGACCAGCGCATGGGGGTGGAGCAGCGGGAAATCGACAACGAAACAACCCTGGAACGGATCCGTACTGAACGGGATTTGGCCATAACGGAGGAAGGCAGACGACGGGAAACCGCCGAAATTCAAAAGGACCTAGCCCTGGAGAAAGAACGCCGCGATCGCGAGATCGATTTGATCGGCAAGGCGCGGGAGGAGGAATTAGCCAATATCAGCCGCAATCTGACCTTGGAAAAGGCGGAGCGAGACCGGCAGATCGAACTGGTTGGCAAGGCCAAGGATGCCGAATTGGCGGAAATCGATCGTGTGTTATCGCAGGAGCGGGCAGGAAAACAGCGGGAAATTGAGCTGTCCGGGAAAGAGCGTGAACGCCAGCAGGCCGAGATAGCCCGCATTACCGCTGTCATGGCGGACGAGGAAACGGCCCGCGACGCCCGTCACAACGCGGCAGAAGAGGCCGCGCTATCGGTGCGCAAGAGGGCCCTGGAAACACGGCTGGAGATGTTGGAGCTGGACCGCCAAGAAAGTTTTGCCGCCGCCCAGCAGGAACAGGAAGTGGCCAATGAAAGGGCGCGCGTGTTGAGCGAACAGCAACGCTTTATCCTGGATCGCCGTTGGGAAGTGGAACAAGAGGAAATTGTCAAGGCCGAGGCGTTGGAAAAGGCTCAAATCCATAAAGAAACCGCCGTGATCGAGGAGAGTAAGTTAAAAACAGCCGCGGAAATATCGCGTTCCTTATCCCGTGAATCGGCGGAACGGGACCGCGAGATCATCCTGATTGGCAAGACGGAAGAATTGGAACGGGCGGAAATTCGCCGCACACTGGCCCGCGAACAGGAAGAGCGCGACCGCGAAATTGCCCTGGTTGGCAAGGCAGAGGAACTGGAACAGGCAGAGGTACGGAAGGGCCTGGCGATTGCGCTGGAACAGAGCCAGCGGGACATCGCCTTGATTGAGAAGGACAAGGAACGCGAGGCCGCCGACATCCGGCGCTTCCTGGCCCGCGAGACCGAAGAGCGCAACCGTGAAATTGCCCTGGTGGAGAAAACCAAGGAACTGGAGGCTGCCGAAGTGCAACGCCTGACCACGACGGCGGAAAGAGAAAGTGCCCAACACCAGGTCGATTCCGTCCGCCTGCTGGCGGATGCCGAACGGGCCAAAGAAATTGAGCAGATCGACGCGGAAATGCTGGCCGAAATCCGCCGTATCGACGAAGAGAGTAAGGCGGCCATTACCCGCATGCATATGATCACCCAATCGGAAGCACGCAAACTGTCGTCCGAACAGGAATCCGAAGCCACCATGATCCGTGCCCACGCATCATCCGAGGCCCAGAAAATCTCCGCCGAGGGTATCGAGCGGCATGCCGGCGCCCAAGGCCGGGCCGAGATGGAAGTCGAAAGCCTGCGCATTGCCAACACCCAGCGTATGTTGGAGGCGGAGGCCACCGGCATGGAAGCCAAGGCGGAGGCTCTGGCAAAATACAACGACGCCGCTACCTTCCTAGAACTGGCCAAACTGTCCATTGAGGCCGACCGAGATGTGCATATCGATCAGGCCCGGGCCATGGGCAATGCCCTGGAAGGCGCACAGATCCGCATGTACGGCGGTGGCGATGGTACGGTCGATACCATTCGCGGCCTGTTCACCCAAGGCTTTGGCGTCGGCGAGGTGCTGGAAGGTTTCGCCCAGTCCATGCCAGATGGCCTGCGGCAAAAATTCACCGCCAATGGCCTGCGCGGCCTGTTCGGGCGCCCCTATGGCCAGGGCGGCCTACGGCAGGCGGCGGAGCATCTGGCCGCCCTGGTCGATAGCACCCTGAGTACCAAGAAGGCGCGCGAAGTCAACTTCCCCGAGGCCCTGGAAAAACTGGTCGAGGCAGCGGGCGATGACGAAACCATGAGCCAAACCCTGGCCATGCTGCGGGAATTGAACAGCCAGGGCCGGTTTGACGACGTGCCGTTCGAAAGTGTCTGGAACATCATGCAGGCAGTCGCCAAGACGGCGGACTAGCGCCAGGGTCGCCAGGTACCGTCATGGCCGAACTAGACGTTGTCATAGAGAATGTGGACAAGACCTTCCCGGGTAATACCCGGGCCGTCATCGATTTCAATGCCGAGATCGAACATGGCGAATTCGTCTCCATGCTGGGCCCGTCCGGCTGTGGCAAGACGACCCTACTGCGCATGATCGGCGGCCTGGAGGAAGTCACCAACGGCCGCATCTTCATAGCGGGTAAGGATGTCACGGACCTGCCGCCGTCCCACCGCCCTACTTCAATGATGTTTCAAAGTTTCGCGCTGTTCCCACACCGGACGGTGTTTCAGAACGTCGAATTCAGCTTGAAGATGCAGGGCATCGACAAGGATGTGCGCGCCCGCGGCGTCTGGAATATGCTCGAAACCGTTGGTCTCGACCAATTGGCCTCGCGCCGGCCGTCGGATCTATCCGGCGGCCAGCAACAGCGCGTCGCACTAGCCAGGGCCCTGATCAGCGAGCCGGCGGTGTTGTTGCTGGACGAGCCGCTGGGCGCCCTGGATTACAACCTACGCCAGACCATGATGGTCGAATTGAAGAAAATCCAGCAGGACACGGGCATCACCTTCATCATGGTCACCCATTCCCAACAGGAGGCCATGTCCATGGCCGACAAGGTCATCGTGATGAGTGATGCCATGGTGCAGCAAATTGGCTCCTCCCGGGATATCCACGAAAGCCCGCGCAACCGCTTCGTCGCCGAATTCATCGGCAACAACAATATGTTCAAGGGCGTTATCCGCTCCCGAAGCGGCTCCATGGTATTTATCGAAGCCGGCGAGCAGCTTTATTACGTCCGTGTGCCCGACCATATCCGTCAGGTCCCCATTGGACAGGAGGCCCATTTTTCCGTCCGCGCGGATTTGATGAGTACGGGCGACAAGCCGGAAATGGCCAACAAGTTCAGTGGGGCCTATGTGGCGACGGAATTCCTGGGTACCCTGGAGACAGATGTGTTCGAGGTGGCGCCGGGCCATTTCATTCATGTGGAACAACATCGCCACCTGTCTGAAACAAGCTATCGGGTGGGTGAGCGGGAAACACTGTGTTTCGCGGCCAACTCAGGCATCTTGCTGGAAAAAACCCGGCGACCCGAGGATGTGGTCTAACCTGCAAAGGCGAGCAGATGGATAGAACCGCCGATGTCGTCATCATCGGTGCCGGGATTGCCGGCACGGCTACCGCCTATTACCTGGCCAAGGGCGGGGCAAAGGTGGTGGTCTGCGAGAAGGGCGAGATCGCCGGGGAGCAGTCAAGCCGCAATTGGGGTTTTGTCCGCCAGCAGGGCCGGGACCCGGCGGAAATCCCCCTGATGATGGAAGCCAACAAGATATGGCGCGGTTTGGAGAGGGAGTTGAACGCCGACCTGGAATGGCTTGCCGCTGGAAATCTGGTCACTTTCGCCACCGAGGAAGAGCGCGCCGGGTGGGAGAACTGGCAACGAACGGCGGCAGAATTCGGGCTTTCATCCCGGATATTAGGCCGGGCGGAGTTGGAAGCGGTGGTTCCCGGCAACGCCTTTGATTGCCTGGGCGGCATTTTCACCGAAAGCGACGGTCAGGCGGAACCCACCAAGGTGACCACCGCCCTAGCCCGCGCGGCCGAGGGCCGGGGCGCCGAGTTTCTGACCCATTGCGCCGTCTATGAAGTGGAGACCACGGCGGGCGCCGTTTCGGGCGTGATTACCGAACGGGGCAGCGTCTCCGCCCCCATCGTAGTCTGCGCGGCAGGGGCTTGGTCCGGCCGGATGTTGCGCACCCTGGGCCTGAAACTACCGCAAATGTGGATCAAAGGCTCGGTTGCGCGGACCACGCCGGGGCCCATCGTCTCGCACACCGCCACCTGGACCGGGGTCGCCTTTCGCCAGCGCCAGGACGGCACTTTCAATATCGCTACGCGCTCGGCCGATCACGACCTGACCATTGACAGCCTGTTGAATCTGCCCGGCTTCATGGGCAGTTTCGCCAAAAATAAACGAGACATTAAGTTGCACCTGAACCGCCTGGCTCTGGATCTGCTGGCGGGCAGCTTTTCCAAGGCCGCCCTGGCCCGGGAATTAACCAGCCACCGCATTCTGAATCCAACCCCGAACCACCAAGTCCTGAATGAAACCCTGGCCCAATTGCACCGCCTGCTACCGCAGACGGCGGAGGTCAGCATCGACCGCAGCTGGGCCGGCTATATCGACATGACCCCGGATATGCTGCCCACCATCGATGCCGTTGACCGGCCGTCGGGTCTGGTCCTGGCTACGGGCTTTTCGGGCCACGGCTTTGGTATGGGACCCATCGTCGGCCGCCTGGTGGCCGAACTGATCCAGAGCGGTCAGCCGTCGTTGAGCCTGGACGCCTTCCGCTTCGGCCGTTTCGACGACGGCAGCAAACTGACGCCCCACAGCGTGGTCTAACCGTAGGCACTACTAGTCACTCAAACTTTTTTGGCCAATCTTGCGCACCATGTCCGACCGCTAGAATCTCGACGGCTTCATCTCTGACGCGGTAGGCCACGACGTAATTTAAACCAGAAATCACCAGTTCTCGACTACCATGGACCCGGCCTAGACGCCCGGACAAAGGTTGCGGCCCACTGAAACCCCTTATCTCGATCTGCGATAGAGGATGGTGTAGATGCCCAGAAAGACCGAGATCATCAACAACGAGAACAAAGTTGATGCGGTACCCAGGGCAAACAGGGTCGGGCGGATGCGTTGGGTCATGGAGGCGTTGATATCTAGGGGCAGGGTGTTCTCTGCGCCGGCCAGCAGGGTCGTGCGGGCAAATTCATCGTAGGACAGCGTGAAACCGAACAGCCCGGCAGCGACCACGCCGGGGATGATCAAAGGTAGGGTAATTTCCTTAAAAACGGTCCATTCATCGGCGCCCATGTCGCGGGCCGCCTCCTCCAACCTGGCATCAAAGCGGTTGAAGACGGCCATCATCACCAGATAACCGAATGGTAGAGCCCAAATGACATGCACCGCCAGGCCCGAACTATACCAGGCAGGCGACAGGCCCAATTGCCGCAACAAAATGGCCATGCCGAGGCTGAGCAAGACGCCGGGTACCATCAGGCCGGTCAGGATGGTGTAAAATAGCACGTTGGAAAACCAGAACGACTTGCGGAAGGCCATGGCCAGCATGGTCGAAAAGAGCGCCGTGATCACCATCACCATCAGGGCCAGAATAATCGACCGGCCCATGGCCCCCTGCATATCGCCCACGGTGGATGGCTCCAGCAGTTTGTTCCACCAATACAAGCTGTAACCCCGCATGGGGAATGACGTGCCCCCGCGCCGACCCTGGAAGGACAGGATGAACATGGCGAACATGGGGCCATATATAAACAGCAAAAAAATCACGTAATAGATAGAAAAGCCGGCCTTCACCCGTAGCTTCCGCCGACGCTCCGGTGTCCAGCGGGCCATTGGCGTTACAACTCCTTCCGGATATCGACGACGCGTAATATGACGATGATGCCGATCACCATGGCCAGCATCAGCATCAACGCATTCACGGCGGCGAAGGGATAGTTCGCAATGCCATAGTAGTTGAGGATCACGGTGCCAGCGGTAGACGTCTTGCCGCCATAAACCACGACAGCGGTGGCGAATTCACCCATGATCATGACAAAAATAAAGATCATCCCGATCGCGACCCCAGGCAATGACATGGGCCCGATAATTTCGCGGAAAATCTGAAACGGCGTGGCGCCCATGTCCGTGGCCGCTTCCAATATGGCTTTATCGATCTTGGCCAGTGAGAAGAACATCGGCCCGATGCCCAGCACCACATAGATCTGCACCAACGCCAAGGTGTAGCCGAATTCCGAATAGAACAGAAAACTGACCGGTTTATCCACGATGCCCATGCCCAGCAGGGCCTGGTTGATCAAACCCCGGCGGCCCAACATGGGCAGCCAGGCCACGGCGCGGATCAGATACGAGGTCCAGAACGGCACCATGCATAACAGGAACAACGCCAGCTGCCATTTAAAGGCCTGCACCTGCATGGCCAGGAAATAGGCGATGGGGTAACCCACGGCCAGGCACAGGGCCATGGTGACGAGGGTAAAGTAGATCGTCGCGCCAAGGGTACGGATAAAAACGCTGGGCAACAGGAAACGGTCCGCTTCAGGATCGAAAAATCCCTTGGTATAAAAATACTCACCATAGAATTCCAGGGAAAAGGCCGGCTTCAAACCTTGGGCGGTATTCTCCCAAAAACTAAAAATAACGATGGAAACCAGGGGAATAACCAGGAACAGGATAAGCCAAATTGCCGCCGGCGTAATCAGCCAGACAGTCGCGAAGCCTTCCTCCATATGGCTGATTTTGGCCCGGATCGACGCTTCATCCGGCTCGGGCTGGCGGCCGATCAGGCCTGTATGATGTAATTCGCTGACTTTTGACATTCTGAACCGGGGTCGGATAGCGGCTTATCGAAACGTGGGCCGGCACGGAAAATGTCGCACCGACCCACTTACACGGCCCAAAGACCGATGTTTATCAGGCGGTTAGGAATTCCGTCCAACGTTTCACCAGATAGTCGTTTTCGCTCATAATAGAATTCCACACGGCAATCTTTTTGAAGCGTTGCTCGTAAGATCCACCGTCACGCACCGCACCCTTGGCGATGAGCGGAGAGCCGAAGGGATCGGGTAGTTCCTTCGCCGCCGGTTTGCCTTCGTACCAGAAATCCCATTCATCGGCCGGCAGGCTTTTCTTGGTATTCGCCGTGGTCGACATGTAATAGCCCTGGCGGGCGACAAAGGCGCCGGCCCAGCCATCGAGCCACCAATTGACGTAGTCGTAAGCCTGATCCAGCTTCTTGCCGCTGGCCTTGGCCGAAATCGCCAGGGCGCCATGCCAGCCACGCATGCCTTCCTTGGGCGAGGCATAGATACACGGCACACCCTCGGCATTTACCGCCGTGACCGCCGGCGACCACATGCTTTGCAGCACCACTTCGCCACTTACCATCAGATTGACGGATTGGCCAAAGGTCTCCCAGAAAGCCCGGAAATGGCCTTCCTTCTTCTTCTTGGTCAGGAAATCGACCAGGAAGTCGATTTCCTTGCGGGTCATATTGCCCTTGTCGCCAAACTTAATCAGCCCCAGAGCCTCCACGCCCATGGCGGCATCCATGGCGCCAATCTGGGGAACGTTAATGAGCGCTACCCGGCCTTTGAAATCGGAACTGAACAATTCTGCCCAGCTATCGATGGGACGGCCGGTATCATCCGGATTGTAGCCTAGGGAATCAGCATTGTGCCAGCCGGGCACGGCCGAAATGTACCGGGACGGGCCCTTGGTCGGGTTGCCGCTGGCATCGACCCACAATTTTCGGAACGGCGCATCGCCCTGGCCGATTTGCGACCCAGGCGTCAACATGCCGGTCTTGGTCAAATTGGAAACCTTGTCCCAGTCCTTGATCCGTTTGGTATCGATGGGCTGAAAGACTTTCGATGGCACCATGACATCAAACATATCGAAGTAGCATTCCGAAACTTCGTACTGATCATTCTGATTTAGGGTTTTTCCGAATAAGGCGCCATAGCCAAGCGCCTGGCCACGAATCGAGAAACCCAGATCCTTCGATGCCTTGCTCTGTATCTCATTGATGACACTAACGCCCAGGCCAATGGTCCTGATCGGATCAGCGGCCTGCACGATATTCGGGAAGCCAGTGATACTACCCGCTGCCGCCACCCCGGCGGCGGTTCCCATAAATTTCCGGCGGCTTATCTTCGAAAACGCACCACCAGTTTTCCTACTGCTCTTTATCTCAGTCATTTCTAGCCTCCCATTTGTGTTTATTGCGCCGCCATCATCGCACGATCACCATCGACCATCTAGCGTAAAGCAGGTTTGATGATACATTAGCCTCGAAAAGCGCAAAACCTAAACTAACAAAATGACACGGGGGAAAAAACTGTGACGGTCCTCATAAAAAACGGCCGCATCGTGACGGCGACGGACGATTATCATGCCGACATTTTTATCGGCGGCGATGCGGTGTCCCTGATCGGCCGCAATCTGGAGATCGATGCGGACCATGTCATCGATGCAGCGGGCAAATTGGTCATCCCCGGTGGGGTCGATCCGCACACCCATATGGAAATGCCGTTCGGCGGCACCACCACCTCCGATACCTTCGAAACCGGCACACGGGCGGCAGCCTTTGGCGGCACCACGACAATTGTCGATTTCGCCATTCAGACTAAGGGCACCTCAACCCTGGATGCGCTGGATGCCTGGCATGGCAAGGCGGCGGGGTGCACCGCCATCGACTATGGCTTTCATATGGTTATTACCGACATGCCCGAGGAACGCCTGCCCGAGATGCGGCGCCTCTCGGATGAAGGCGTCACCTCGTACAAATTATTCATGGCCTATCCCGGCGTGCTGCTATCCGACGACGGCACCATATTCCGCGCCATGCGCAAGGCGGGCGAGGACGGCACCATTGTCTGCATGCATGCCGAGAACGGCATCGTCATCGACGAACTGGTCAAGATCGCCCTGTCCGAGGGCCATATCGAACCGAAATACCATGCCCTGACCCGCCCCACCCGCCTAGAAGCGGAAGGGGCGCACCGGGCCCTGGCCATTGCCGAGGTGGCCCAGGCGCCGGTCTATCTGGTGCATCTAAGTTGCTTTGACGCCCTGGAGCAGTTGCGCATGGCCCAGGCCCGTGGCGTCATGGCCCATGCGGAGACCTGCCCGCAATATCTGCTGCTGGATGTAGATTGCTATGACCAGCCGGGATTCGATGGCGCTAAATATGTGCTGACGCCACCGTTGCGGGAAAAATGGAACCAGGACGAATTATGGGGCGGCCTGCGCACCTCGGCCCTGGACGTGATCTCCACCGATCACTGTCCGTTCTGTATCCGCGATCAAAAGGAGATTGGCCGCGACGATTTCAGCCAGATCCCCAACGGCGGCCCAGGCGTAGAAAACCGCATGAGCCTGATTTATCATCGCGGCGTCAACCACGGCAATATCTCGCTCAACCGCTTCGTCGAATTGACCTCCACCTCGCCCGCGAAAATCTTCGGCCTGTTCCCCAAAAAAGGCACCATCGCCGTGGGCAGCGACGCCGATATCGTGATCTTCGATCCCGACCGCGAGGAAACCATCTCCCTGCATAACGCCCACACCCACCATATGAACGTGGACTACAACGCCTACGAAGGCACCAAGGTGCGCGGCTTCACCGAAACCGTGCTGTCCCGGGGCCGGGTGATCATCGACAAGGGCAATTATCTGGGCAAGCCCGGCGACGGCGCCTTCATCAAACGCGGACCCTACGGAGGCCTGCACGCCAACAGCCGGGGCGCCGCCGCCCGCACGGCGTTGACCACCTCCGCCCGCCTCGGCGCGCCCAGCGCGCATCGTTAATAAACGCCGGCTAACGGCTTAGAAAGTTTAAGATCCAAGCGGCGACGGCGGCCTCGTCGGTGGGTTCTTTCAGGCTGTTCAGGGCGGCATCCACGGCGGCGGCGCCGATCGCTTCGCGGCGCATGCCATATAGATCGTTGGCGAAGGGTTTTGTCATCTCCGGGTGGTTCTGGATGCCGAGAACGTTGGTGCCAACGGTCATCACACCGATGGGGCAGAAGGCGCTACCGCCCAGCACCTCGGCCCCGGGCGGTAGCGTGACGACCTGGTCCTGGTGGGAGGCCAGCAGGGATAGGCTGGCCAGGGACGGCCGCATCCAATCGGCTTGGCGAACAAAATCATACCTGTGCACCCCGACACCCCAGCCAGGCGCCTTGGCCACCGTGCCGCCAAAAGCTTGCGCCACCAATTGATGGCCGAAACAGATGCCGACGACGGGGCGATGTTCCGCCGCCTCCCGGGTGAAGTCTTCCAGCTGGGCGATCCAATCGTCGCCGTCATAAACGCTAGCGGCGCTGCCGGTGATCAGCCAGCCGTCGCAGGCATCGCCCGCCTGGGGAATTTCGCCCAGATAACAGCGGTAGGGGCGCAGTGTCGGCCCGTTGCCGCCGGGAGCCAGAAAATTACGAAATGAGTCCGTGAAGGTCGTAAAATGAGACGAGAAATTCGTCACGACCGCGCCCCCCTCAAGGATGCCGATGGTCAACATTCAGAGCTCGATCAGATTGCCATCACCGTCGCGGGTTTCCGGGCCGCGCACGCGGGCCCGGCCATCGCCGAAATCCTGGTCCCGGCCGTCTAGGGCGGCCTTAAGCCCTTGATCCTTCGCCACCTTGCGGAACGTGCGGGTGCCGGGGGCAAGGTGGGCGCGGGCATCGTTTTCCGCCGACAGCCGCTGCAGGGTTCGCGCGCCCATCAATTCAAGGCCAAGATTAACAATACGTTTGTTGGCGGCCAGCAGGTCGGGATCAATCTTCGCCATGCGGTCTGCCAGCCCCTCGACCTCCGCTTCCAGCAGGTCAGCGGGTACCGCCTTCATGACCAAGCCGATCAACGCCGCCTCCGCGCCGCTAACCGTGTCGCCGGTCAGCACCAGACGCTTGGCCCACTGAGGGCCGCAATGATACAGCCACATCTGGTTTGGCAATGAGCCCAGATCGCGGGCCGGTGGAAACCCGATTACCGCATCATCCGCTGCGATCACCATATCGCATAGCAGCGCGATATCAGTGCCGCCCGCCAGACAATGGCCATGCACCTGCGCAATGGATGGTTTGTGCATGTCAAACAGCGCCATCCGAAGATGCTGGCTATATTCCAGGCGCCAGATATCATCATCGATAGTGGGGTCAGCATAAATGCCGCCGTCACGGTAGGTCCGGCCCGCCCGCCCGCCCGATGGCGCATTGTTCAGGCCCGGTGTCAGGTCATAGCCGGCGCTAAACGATAGCCCTGCGCCACGGATGATAACGCAATGGACGTCCTTGTCGTTGTCAGCTTCCCACAACGCCGCATTGAATTCTTCCAACAGTGGCACGGACAGCGCATTGCGTTTGGCGGGCCGGTTCAAGGTAATGCGGGCGCGGCCGTCCACGGCCTCGTAAATGATGTGTTCGAACGCGTCCATGACGGAACCCTGTCTTACGCCTGGCTGCGGCGGCCGACCGGGCGCATGACCTTTAACAGCCAAAAAATGACGCAAAAGACACCGGTCAGAATAACCAGCGCGACCACCGCCGCCAGCCGCTTGCCAAAGGCCTCGTCCAGGCTATAGCCGGGCGCCAACAAATAAACGCACAGAATCTGCACCGCCTGCAGCGCGGCCCCGGCGGAAAACAGAATGGCGATAAAGGTGGAGCCGCGCAGGGATGTCAGCACCATAGCCTCGACACTGCGCTGTTGCACGATATGGGTTTGATAGGCACGCCAGTGATAACCGCAGAAACCGACAATGCCGACAATCACCACGGCCCAGAAAATGGCGTTTTCATAGCTCAATCCGTTCAGCACCAGATTGAACAGGTCCTCGAACGGTTGGTAGAAATACAGAAAGATCAGGACGACGATGTAAATAATAAAGCCCACAAGGGTCCAAAACCACTGCCAACCACTCATATGCCGTCCCCTTTTGAACTCTATTGTGCGATGCATTTTACCCCTCGCAAGGCCGCCGCGATAGACCCGGGTCCCACAAAGGTGAAATTAACGTTTATCCGGCAAGGCACTGGCAATCAGGCGGCCAAAGATAACCATCTCCGGGCTGGTCCGGCGGTAGGTATCGAGGGCGGCGAGAATGGCTGGGATATCGGCCGAGGGCGGCATCGCCAGGTCTGGCCGGGCCGGCAATTGGGGAAACAGGTCCGTAACCGACCGGTCGATGCCGGCCAGAAGCGCTGCCCGCGCGGCATTGGTTTCAGGCGCGGTGGCCAATGGACCCAGCACCTCGCCGAGATGCGCGATATAGGCCGGCCAGTGGGCCAGGATGCGGTACAGCCCGGGCACGAAGGGTGTGCCATCCACGTCCGTGCCGAGCATCAGCAGAATCGCTTGAGCGTCCCTGTCCAAGGCTGCAACATCGATCATGGCGGGCGGCGCCGCCACCGGTGCCGGCGGCCGCCAGGTCTCGCCAAGCATCGCCGCGCCGGCGGGCCGCTCGCCATTTAACAGGCGCCGCAACAAGCCTGCGAAGATCAGATTGACTGGTGCCACCCGGACAAAACCGGTGCATACCTCCCGTACGGTCCGTTGGCCGGCAGCGCCGACGCCAAGCCGGTGCAGGGTGGCAGCCGGCATCGACGACAGCGTCGGCAAGTCTAGGGCATTGGCGATCCGCCAAGCAACGGTCTGCGCTTGCCCGGACAGGAAAGCCGGTCCCAAGGCGCCCCAGGTCCATTCCAGCCAGCCCGGTTTGGTCGCCAGATGACGCTGCAACGAGGAGACGTAGGGCACGGCCCATAGGCGGCGAATTTCGCCATAGATTTCGGCGATCTGCCCGCCGGCCTCGCCTTCCGGCAATTCTGCCAGCATTTAGACCGGCATCCTAAACCGCCAATGGCGGGCGGCGGTTATGCCATTCTGTGGCCTGTTCGTAGGCGTCCGCCACCTGCAACAGCAACGGCTCCTCGAACCAAGGGCCTAAAAGCTGCAGGCCGATAGGCAGGCCGTCCTGGGTGAAGCCACAGGGAACGGAGATCGCCGGCTGTCCGGTAAAGCAAGCCAGCCGGGTCAATTGCCCCAGCACCTTCCAGCCGATCACCTCTTTCCCGGCCAGCATGATCGAGCCGGTGTCAATGGGGACCGAGGGTATCACCGCTGTGGGCATGGCCAAAATGGGCGTCCGGGCCAGAACGCCGGCCATTTCCTGGCGCACCCGGGCCTGTGTTTGCCGGGCCATTATATAATCGGTCGCACTCAGCCCCTCGCCCAAACGCAGGCGTTGGTTCACATCCGGCGATAAATCGTCGGCATTATTCTTCAAATGCTCGCCATGCGCCGCATGGGCCTCGGCCATAGCCATGACATTCCAGCCCTGCACCGCCTCGCGGTTAAAGGGCAGTAACACCTCTTCAACCTCGGCGCCCAGATCGTCCAGCACGGCGATGGCGGCCAGCACCGCCGCTTCGACTTCCGGGTGTAGACGTTCAAAATAAAAATCCCGTGGCACCCCTATGCGCACACCGTCCAAGGGCCGGCCCAACAGTGCGGTGTAATCACCGACCCTGGCGCCTGCTGTACTTGGATCAGCCTCGTCCGTACCGGCGATGGCGCCCAGCACCAGTGCCGCATCGCGCACCGTGCGGGCCAGGGGGCCACCGTGATCCAGGCTTTCGCACAAGGGATAGATGCCGGTGCGGGAGGCCAGGCCATAGGTTTGTTTCAGGCCTACCACGCCGCAAAGGGCGGCGGGGATGCGGATTGAGCCGCCCGTATCGCTGCCCAGGGTGGCCATGGCCAGGTGGGCGGCGGTGGCGCAGCCCGACCCCGAGGATGAACCGCCACTGACCATTTTCGTATTCCATGGGTTCAGAGCCGTACCAACATGAGGATTAATCCCCGTGGGGCCGAACGCGAATTCGTGCAGGTTCAACAGGCCGAGCATAATCGCGCCGGCATCGCGCAGGCGGGCGACGGAGGTCGCGTCGCTGTTGGCCACGCCTTCGGCCAGAATTTTCGATCCACAGGTGCGTTCCATGCCCGCCACCTGAAACAGATCTTTTACGGCCATGGGAATGCCATGCAGGGGGCCACGGTAACGGCCCGCCGCCATCTCCGCCTCCGCCTCTTTCGCGGCCGCCAGGGCGGCATCGGGGTAAAGGGAGATATAGGCATTCAGATCCGGGTTTAGGGCCTCGATCTGGGCCAGTTGGCTTTGCATCACCTCGATCGGCGAGACTTCGCCACCCGCGATCAGCGGCGCCAGAGTGGCGATATCCATCAGGGCCAAATTATCACTAGTCATGCCGCCGCCTCCGGTACCGCTATAATCAATAGAATGCCATAGACGGCGACAAAAACGCCGTCCTTGACCGCGCCAAGGCCCTGCTTGCCTTCATTACCCTGAATGAGCATGACGATTATTTCCAACACGAAGGCGATTATAGCCAGGAACAAGAACGGCCAAATACTACACCACCACGACAAATCCGCCGGCATGGTGACCCCCTGCACCGTGCGCCAGATCAACAACAAGATGGGCATGGCGATCAGGTAGGCATGGGCGACAAGAAAGCGAAGGCGGGTGCGGGTGCGGTCGAGGAGCCAAAAAATCAGGAAAAACAGCGCCACGTACAGGACATCCCAAAACATGGCGGCATATTTTTCGCCGCCCTCATGGTGCTGCAAATTCAGAAATCCTAGGATCAGCAAGAACGTCAGGCCATCGCACAACAGCCATTCGCGAACGTTTTCCGCCCCACCCTTGACGTTCCAGCCCCGCGCCGCCTTGTCGAACAGCAGCACCAGGGCAACCGCCAGGCTGGCCGGATAGATCAAGGCCAGCACCACCAGATATTGCTCCCCACGGGCGAGGTAGACCCAGTTCAACAGCAAAAAGGCCAGGAACAGCGCTAACAGGCCCAACATGCGCATGCCCGCCGAGGTCGGCAGGGCATTGCCTTCGGGCGCCGGGGCCGCCGCATCCGCCGATGCTGTCGATGCGCCAGGCACCGCACCGGAGGCGCGTGGCCCCACGACGGCGTTCTGGCCGGCGGAGACAGCAATCAGATAAACCAGGAAGCCAATAAGGCCCAGGCCGCCGACCACCAGCATGATGACAAAGAAGGCGATGGCCCGGCTATCGGCCCGCCAATCCACGGCCTGGCCCAACAAACCTTCGGTGGAAAACTGCCAAACCCCTAAGGCGACCACCACCACGACCAGCAGCGCGGCCAACAAATATTGATACCAGCGGTTCGGGGCGCCCTGGGCAAGTGCGCCTTTGGGTCGGGAGAGCGCCCGGCCAACCAGAAAGACTAGGAATGCCAGCACGCCGACAACGACGATAGCGGCCATGACCTGTAGAAATATTACTGAACGACTATCCACGAAACGCCCCGTACCCCATTTCTATTCGGCCCGTTAGCCTTCAACTCGTTGCGCCCAGGCAATATTTTCGAAACGAACGCAACATTCTTTTATGTTCGTAGTGTTACTCCAAAGCGGTCTTTGCAGGCCTGGCGCAGATTTTCGAATTGTACACCAATTCGGATCACGGAAAAATCGCGAAAGTCTATGATAGTCGAGGATCGGCCCTGATGGTTAGCATATTGCGACAAGCCATGATCAAAGGCGATGTCGGCAGCGGCGCGGACCGCCGCGTCGATATCACCCAGGCGATATTTGCTGCCCGACAGGGATAGATTGGCCGAGGAGCCAAACACCGGCATGCCTCGGCGCCAGGATTCACGGGCAATTTGGTCATGCATTTGCCCGGCGTTCAACAGCATATCTAGGGTGCCGGCCTTGGACGAGGATTGCAGCACGAAGGGGTCGACATTATTGAGGACGGCATGATCCTCGCGGAACGGCGCCACCACGGAAAACGGCAGGCCCACGTCTTCCACCAGCTGGCGCACCATGGCGTGCTTTTCCACCCCCATGACGTGCAACTCGGCACTCATTTCGTACCAGCCAAACATGCCACTGGGTTTTTCGTAACTGCGCTGTTTAGCATCGAAAATACGGCGAATACCCTGGGGCGTCGCCGCCAGGATGGCATACGCCACGTCCAGGGGCGCGATGGCCACGCCGCCATCCGCCAAAACGTCCAGCAGGGCCGAGACGTCAGTACGCAACTGTTCGGGGGCAATCGGGTCGTGGCTGCGCCGCTCATCCGGGCTGGCCAGCGCCAGTGGCGTTTCGACCTCTATCATCTTATTTGGTGCCGTACAGGCGGTCACCGGCATCGCCCAGGCCAGGCAGGATATAGCCGATATCGCTCAACTGCCGGTCGATGGCGGCGGTTAATATGGGCACGTCCGGATGGGCGGTGGCGAAGGCCTCGATGCCCTCCGGCGCCGCTACCAGGGCGACAAACTTGATCCGCCTGGCGCCTTCTTGCTTCAGGCGGGTGACGGCGGCGGCGGCGGAATTGCCCGTGGCCAGCATGGGATCGACCACGATCACCTGGCGCTCGCCGATGGAATGGGGCAATTTCAAATAATATTCCACTGCTTCCAGGGTATCGTGGTTCCGGTACATGCCAATATGGCCGACCCGAGCTGCGGGGATCAGATCCAGCATCCCTTCCAGCAGTCCGTTGCCGGCGCGCAGGATCGACACCAGGCAGAGTTTTTTGCCGTCCAGAGCCGGGGCGTCCATTAGCTCCAGCGGCGTTTCGATTTCCATATGCTTCAGAGGCAGATCCCGGGTGGCCTCAAACGCCAGCAACAGGGCGATTTCGCGCAACAACTGCCGGAATTCCGCCGTGGAGGTCTCGACCCGCCGCAGCAGGGTCAATTTGTGCTGGATCAGCGGATGATCCGCGACCTTCACATTCGCTGCCGCCATACTGTTTTGCCCCTCGGTTTGTTTTGCGGCCCAGTGTAACCGCGGGCCGGAGAGGTACATAGCCCCTTCGCGGAATTTTGGCCTGGATACCGCAGATCATACGAGAAAAATCCGTGACGGAGCCTGGCTACCCGGCGGATTGTCGTGGCATTGCGCCTGAAATCCCGGCCCCCATGTCGCTGACCTCAAACTTTGCCTTGTTAACTCATGGTTAGTGTTTTGCGGCTAGTGCAATCATTCCCTGCGTTATGCGGGGCGCGATCCAGGAAATGGCAAACCGCCAGTACCGGCGCTGCTAAGAGCTTGCGGCATTTGTCCAATACCCGCAACCGCCTGGACAAATTCGAAACCCACATTTCCACCATCAAGAAGATCAACTCGCCCAGGGACGATGCCGGCAGCCTTGGCATCAACGGTTTTTGGTTGGATACTTTCGGCAACGCCACCAGCGCGCTGAGCGCCCTTGACGCGGCGATTACCGATGCCTCGGGAAAACTGGCCAATCTTGGCAGCTCGGCCAATCGCATTGAAACCCACGACATACTTCTGTGTAAACAAAAATGACACCTCGCACGCCGGCATCGACAATCTGGTCGACGCCGACATGGCGGAAGAAAGCGCGGCACTGCAGTCCTATCGGGTCAAGGAATCCCTTGGCGTAATAGCCCTCAGCATCGCCAACGCAGCCCCCTCACGGATGGTCGCCCTGTTTCGTGCTTAAAGGTTGGTAGTTAGCGGCGTCCGGCCCCGTGTTTTTGCCCGGGTGCTAGCAGTGGCCCTAAAAGGAACATAGCCCCGGCACGGCATTTCGGCCTAAAATCACTAAATTTTACCGGAGGTCATCATGGCTGAAATTAGTTACCCAGCGGATTGGCGCGACATCGCCCCAGAGAAATGGGCGAAAATGCTTCTGACACCAGAGCTATATTCCGCCATGCGGGCGGAACGCCTGGCCCGGGAAGCCGCCGCGCCGGCGGTGGGCGACAGAGCGCCGGACTTCACGTCGGAGCGGTTGTCGGGGCAAGGCAAGCGGACAGGCGAAAAGTTCAGCCTGTCGCACCACTTTTCGCAGAATGGGGGCCGCCCGGTCGGCCTAGTATTTGGCTCCTACACCTGACCGCCCTTTCGCATTCAGGCCGTGCGCCTGAACGAGATCGCGGAAGAGTTCAAGGGCCGGGTGGATTTTTATTGCGTCTACATCCAGGAAGCGCACCCCGATGACGGTTGGCAGGTGCAGCATAATCTGGACCAGTGCATCATCTTGAACGCGCCCAGCACAATCGACGAGCGCGCCGCCGTGGCCGAGGTCTGCGTCTTGCGCCTTAACATGGCCATGCCCATGTTGCTAGACGATATGACCGATCAGGCGGATGGGCTTTACAACGCCCTGCCCGAACGCCTCTATCTGATCGATGGAGAGGGTATCGTGCGCTTTAAGACCGTCGCCGGTGCCATGGGTTTCAAGCCCGAGGATTGGGCCGCGGCTATTGCCGGTCTAGCAGGGCCGACCGCCTTAGAGAAATTCTAAGTGCTTGGAATTTCTCTAACTCTAAAGGTCTGAGCATTTTCAGAATGAAAAAGCTCTAGTGGAGCGCTCCCGTCCAGCTATGGAACAGCAATCGGTGCCCCGAGGCATCATCTACGTCATCCTATCGGCTATGGTTCTGGTGCCAGTGGTGTCGGCCTCGATCAAGCATCTGGGGCCAAATTATGGCGTCGTGGAAATTGTCTGGGCCCGGGCGCTGGGACAGACGCTGTGGATGACAGCGTTATTGGTGCCGAGCCATGGCTGGCGGATATTGCGGCCGCACCGTCCCGGGCTGCAGTTGCTGCGCTCAGGCATCCTCTTTATCTCGACCATTTGCTTTGTCTTCGGCATCAAGGCGGTGCCGTTGGTGACAGCCCATGTCATCGGTTTCATCGCGCCGGTGATCGTCGTAGCCTTGTCGGCCGTATTCCTGGCCGAGCGGATTAGGCCGGCCCGATGGATCGCTGTGTTCGGGGGCTTCCTTGGGGTCTTGATCGTTTTGCAACCGGGTATGGATACGGCCTTGCCACTGTCGGCGCTGTGGTTGTTGGTATCGGCTGCCTGTTGGTCCGTTGTGCAAATTCTCAGCCGCCAGGTCGCCAGCCATGACCGCACCGAGACCACTGCGATCTACACCTATGTGGTCGCCTTGGTTATCATGACGCCCCTACTCCCGGGCAGCCTTGATTTATCCCTCTCTCCCAGCACTAGCGACTGGCTGGCCTTTGTTCTGATCGGCCTGGTCGGGGGCATCCGCCATTATTGTAGCATCAAGGCCTATGCCCTGGCGCCGGCCTCAATCATCGCGCCGTTCAATTATACCGAAATACTGGGCGCGGCAGTGGCCGGCGCGATCGTGTTTGGCAGCCTGCCCGGCACCGCAACCTGGCTGGGCGCGATGGTGATCATCGCCGCCGGGCTTTTCCTCGCCTACCACGAGCGCCGCGGGTAATGAATTTTCAGACTACCTGCCGAGTGCGGCAAGCCAGGCACGGATACGGGCTTCGTTGACCCCAAAGTCATTGCGGCCATAGTGGGAGCGGCTGTAGACGGCAAGGGTCGACCGGCCCCTGTCCAGGGGAATAAAACGCACGGTGATGCTGCCAGGATAGCGCATGAGGTCGCTGCGCTGGACGAAGTCGTATTGCAGGGCGCCTTCGTCCACCGCGCCCGCTTCGATGCGGGGCTGGGCGGCGATCATCGCGATCCAACGGGTCCGCAATTGATCCGCCGGCACGGCAAATATGGGGCTGATCAGGTTTGGTTTGGCGGCGCAATAATCGGCCGGGCAGACCAGGAATTGGTTCGGGTTCGGGGTTAGCACCAGACTTGGAAAGTCGACCACATGGACCTTGATCGTGCCGAAGACCACTTCTAAGGACTTCTCCCGCCCCATCGCGGCGACCAACAGCGCCAGCAATATCAGCAATGTCAACAATGTCAGCAATGCCTTGACGGCCGTGGCGAGGGGTCTGCCCAAGGTGGATTCCCTAATCCAGATGTTCGACCGGCACGAACGGCTCGGCAAGGCCGAACGCGGCCGGGCCGAAGACGGCAAGGGCCTTGTCCGTGCGCATGATCGGCGGGGCCGAAACCGCCATCACCGTGACCCGCTGTCCATAACGCAAGCGTTCCGTGGTGATTGGCTGCGCCATCTCCGAATCCAGAATGCAGATCAGGTCGGGGACGATGGCGCGCAGGGTACCGCCCTGGCGGGCGGCCAGAAATTCGTTCTGAAACTCGATCTCCAGCGCCGCCCCGCCGTCCTGCGCCTCGATGGTAACCTGCCCGATGGCATAGCCGCGCTTGGTCTCGCGTAGCAGATCCGCGACCTTGCCCGTATACAGCACCTTGGCATGGCCGTAATGGGTGCCGGCCAGCATCTCGATCAGGGCCGCGAATGGTTCGCGGTTTTGCGCCCGTGATTGCCTGAGGTCGTCGCCAATAGCCTGGCACAAGGACGTGGTGCCGGAAATGGCCACCCGGCGCGCGGTTATGCCGTCCATAGGATAGGCGGCCATGGCCGACCGCGCGCCCATGCGGATGGCGATGCCTCGGGCGATGTATTCGGCGCGGGCATCATCGTCGATATCCAGAATGGTGGTGTCGCCATGTTCCGAGGCCAGGGCCATGGGCGCGCTGGGGACGCCGTAGACCGAAAAGGTGACCATCTGCAGTTCCGGAAAGGCCCGCCCCATGCCGTCTGCGTCCACAATGGGACGGTTCAGCATGGCGGCGATGTAGATCGGCATCATGGAATTTGAGCCCCCGGCCTCGAACGCCAACAGCGCATCCGCCGGGCGGCCCAGGTGTTTTTCCAAGGCCAGAACCGCGTTGGGGGGCTGATCGGCGCCCATGATTTTTTCAATGGCTACCGTGGGCGCGCCCAGATTTCCGCAGGAGAAGACCAAGGCATCGTCGGCCAGCTCGTCCAGGGACAGCATGGTGACGGGGCCGTTGGCGGCAATGGCGCGCCGGGTCATCAGGGTCGCGATATAGGGGTCACCGCCGCCGCCCGTGCCCAGAAAGGTCGCGCCCAGGGCAATATCGTCCAGATCATCGAGCGTAATCTGGATCATCCGCCAGCGGCCGCAAGGTCGCCGACAGCCTTGACCCGCAGGCGGGTGACGTTGCCGGGCATGTAGCTCAAGGGGATCTCGTCCATCTCGACGACCCTGATGGAGGCGACGTCCGCGCCCGCCTCCGCCGCCAGGGCCTTGGCCTCGTCCGTCGCCGCCGCCACCGCCTCGGCGCGGCTAAGCCCATCCAGGGAAAAGATCCGGTCGCATTCGCCACCCACCATGGCGATGGAGGCGCCGATGGCGTTGGCCACCTGGCTATGCACCGGCCGCACTATCTGGCCGCCGCCGATGGTATCGCCGCCCAGCAGGGGCGCACCGCCCCCCACCAGGATCACCGGCAACCGGGTCGCACTGGGGCGCACCCGCTCCAAGGCCCCCTCAATCATCGTGGCGGCCCGGGCCAGCGCCAAGTCCACGCCATCCAGATCCGCCACCTTTGCTCTATCGCCCAGTGCCATTTGTCCCGCGGCCACGGCCATATCGCTTAGGGTCAAAGTATCGCCGCCAAACACCAGGGCACGTTGCTGCAGTTCGAAACCCACGGAATCCGGGCCAATAGAGGTGCCGCCATTCCGGACTAAACTACCCCCGCCCAGGCCCAGGGCCAGCAGATCAGGCATGCGGAAATTGGTCCGCACGCCGCCCACATCCACGGTCATGGCGGCCTCGCGGGGGAAGCCATCCAACAGCAAACCTATATCCGTAGTGGTACCGCCGATATCGACTACCAGGGCATCGGCCAGGCCCGACAGGACCGCCGCCCCGCGCATGGAATTGGTCGGGCCGGAGGCAAAGGTCAGGACCGGATAGCGGGCGGCGTGCGCCGCCGTCATCAAGGTGCCGTCGTTCTGGCTGATATACAGGAGCGCCGTGAGCCCCAGATTATCAATGGCCCGGGTGAAGGCCCCTAACACATCCCCTGCCAAGCCGGATAGGGCGGCGTTCAGGATCGCCGCGTTCTCCCGTTCCAGCAAACCGATGCGGCCGATGCGATGGGACAGGGTGATGACGCAGGTCTCGGGGGGCAATTCCCGGCGCAGGATGGCCTCGGCCCGGTGCTCCATCTCCGCATCCAGGGGTGAAAACACAGAGGTAATGGCCACCGCGCCGATACCATGGCCGCGAATGTCCTTGGCTACGGCGCATAACTCGGCCTCGTCCAGGCCGGAAATAGGCCGGCCATCAAATTCCAAACCGCCACGGGCCAGGTAAGTATGGTGGCCCACAACCGCGCGTAAATCCTCCGGCCAGTCGGACATGGGCGGAACGGCAGTGGTGGCTGGCGCCGCCAAACGCAGCACCGCGACCGGGTTCAAACGGCGGCGTTCGATCACCGCATTGGTGAATTGCGTAGTCCCCAGCATCACCGCATTAATTTGGTCCGGGGCGGCACCGCCCTGTTGCAGTACCGCGCCGGCAGCGGCGACGATGGCGTCGGTAATGTGCCGGCCCGTGGTCGCCTTGTGCCAGGCGACGACCCGGCCGCCATCCATCAACACCGCATCGGTGTTGGTGCCACCCACATCGATGCCCAAGCGTAATCCTGTGCCAGCAACACCACGCATCTACAGAACTCCCTAACGAATTACGGGGACACAATACTTATATCAGCCGATAGCAGTATTATATCCCCGTAATTCCTATGCCTCCGCCGCTTGACTGCTACGAGCCTCCGGTTTCGCTTTTGCCTTCGGCTTCGCTTTGAGCGCGGGCAAGGCCGCGCGGCGACCCAACAGCTCCGCCAAATATTGCCCGGTATAGCTATCCGCCACCGCCGCCACCGCCTCGGGCGTGCCTTCGGCGACGATACGGCCGCCACCGTTGCCGCCCTCCGGGCCCAGATCGACGACCCAATCGGCGGTCTTTATGACCTCCAGATTATGTTCGATCACCACCATAGTGTTGCCCGACTCGACCAGGGTATGCAGCACTTCCAAAAGTTTGCGCACGTCGTCGAAATGCAGGCCTGTGGTCGGCTCGTCCAGGATATACAGGGTCCGCCCCGTGGCCCGGCGGGCTAGTTCCTTTGCAAGCTTGACCCGTTGCGCCTCGCCCCCCGACAGGGTGGTGGCCTGCTGCCCCACGTGAATATAGCCCAGGCCCACTCGTTGCAGGGTCAGCAGCTTGTCGCGCACCAGGGGAACCGCCTTGAAGAACTCCGCCCCCTCGTCCACGGTCATGTCCAACACATCGGCGATGGATTTGCCGCGGAACTGTATTTCCAGGGTCTCCCGGTTATAGCGCCGTCCCTGACAGGCATCGCATTGCACATAGACGTCGGGCAGAAAGTGCATTTCAATCTTGACCAGGCCATCACCCTGGCAAGCTTCACAGCGCCCACCCTTGACGTTGAAGGAGAAGCGCCCCGGCTTATAGCCTCGCACGGTAGCCTCCGGCAGGGCGGCGAACCATTCCCGGACCGGGGTAAAGGCGCCGGTGTAGGTAGCCGGGTTCGAACGCGGCGTGCGGCCGATGGGGGATTGATCGATATCGACCACCTTGTCCAGATGATGCAGCCCCTCAATCTTGTGGAAGGCGCCCGGATGATCACGGGCGCCGTTCAGGAACTTGGCCAGGGCCTTGTACAGGGTCTCGATCAACAGGGTCGATTTGCCGCTGCCCGAAACCCCGGTGAAGCAGGTAAAGGTGCCCAGGGGAATATGCGCGTCCACATTGTCCAGATTGTTTGATGTAGCTCCCAGAATGGCCAGTTGCTGGCCCGGATGGCCCTTGCGCCGGCGCTTCGGCACGGGGATCTGTTTCAGGCCCACCAAATACTGACCGGTCAGGCTGTCGGGCGATTGCATGATCTGTTCCGGCGTGCCCTGCGCCACCATATAGCCGCCATGTTCCCCCGCCGCCGGACCCAGATCGAAGACATAATCGGCGGCACGGATGGCTTCTTCATCATGCTCCACGACAATCACCGAATTGCCCAGATCACGCAGGTTCTTCAAGGTCTGCAACAGGCGTTCGTTATCGCGCTGATGCAGCCCGATGGAGGGTTCGTCCAGCACGTAGAGCACGCCGGTCAGGCCGGAGCCGATCTGCGAGGCTAGCCGAATGCGCTGGCTTTCCCCACCCGACAGGGTGCCGGAGCCACGGGACAGGGTCAAATATTCCAGCCCCACATTGACCAGAAAGCCCAGGCGGTCATTGATCTCTTTCAAAACCCGGTCGCCGATTTCCAGTTGCCTGGGACTTAACACCTTGTCCAGGCCGGCGAACCAGTCCCGTGCCGCCAGGATCGATAGTTCCGTCGCCGCGCCGATGTGCCGATCGGCAACTCTGACCACCAGGGCCTCGGCCTTCAGGCGGTGGCCGCCGCAGGCCTCGCAGGTGGTGACGTTTTGATAGCGCTCCAGCTCCTCCCTTACCCAGGCGGAGTCGGTCTCCCGGTAGCGCCGCTCCATGTTCGGGATCACGCCTTCGAACGGTTTCTTGGTCTTATAGCTGCGCAGACCGTCGTCATAGTGCATTTCCACCGGCGTCTTGCCCGTGCCGAACAGGATCGCCTTTTGCACCTTTTCATGCAGCTCGTGCCAAGGATAGGTGGTGGAGACCTTGAAATGCCGAGCCAGGCTGTCCAAGGTCTGGGTGTAATAGGGCGAGGTGGTGCGGGACCAAGGCGCGATGGCGCCGTCGCGCAGGTTCAAATTCTCGTCCGGCACGCTCAAGGCCGGATCGAAATAAAGCTGATCGCCCAATCCATCACAGGACGGACAGGCGCCAAAGGGATTGTTGAACGAGAACAGGCGCGGTTCGATCTCGGCAATGGTGAAGCCCGAAACCGGACAGGCAAAGCGGGCCGAAAACGTTGTGGCCTCGCCGCCATCCGCTGTCTCTACCATGGCTAGGCCATCGGCCAGATCCAGGGCGATTTCCAGACTATCGGCCAGCCGTGTTTGCAGATCGTCGCGCAGCACCAGCCGGTCCACCACCACAGCGATATCGTGCTTTTTATTCTTTTCCAGCGCCGGAATCTGGTCCAGCTCATATAACTCCCCGTCGACTTTTACCCGTTGAAAGCCGCGCTTCATCAGATCGGCAAATTCCTTGCGGTATTCCCCCTTGCGGCCCCGGACTATGGGAGCCAGGAGGTACAGGCGCGTCCCCGCCTCCATTTTCATGATGCGGTCGACCATCTGGGACACGGTCTGGCTTTCAATCGGCAGGCCGGTGGCGGGGGAATAGGGAATGCCGATGCGGGCCCACAACAGGCGCATATAGTCATAAATTTCAGTCACCGTGCCCACGGTGGAGCGGGGATTGCGCGAGGTAGTTTTCTGTTCGATAGAAATCGCCGGGGATAAACCATCGATATGATCCATGTCCGGTTTCTGCATCAATTGCAGGAATTGCCGGGCATAGGAAGATAGGCTTTCCACATAGCGGCGCTGCCCCTCGGCATAAATAGTGTCGAATGCCAGGGACGATTTACCGCTGCCCGACAGGCCGGTGATCACTACCAACTGGTCGCGCGGGATATCAACGTCAATATTTTTTAGGTTATGTTCGCGGGCGCCGCGGACGGAAATAAACTTCTGCATGATTGGACTTTGTTTCCCAAAACTGACATTATAGAACTTATCATGAACAAATTTCGATGGAAAATACCATCGTACGCGCCGAGCGGAGCAGTATGCGCTAGTTGCCAGTATCAGTAACAGGCTGGCGGGAACAGGGCCGATATGGCTATAGTCACTGTCTGGATTCGGAAGCGGTTATGAAGGGTCGGATATAACCATGGCAGGCAGCATCAACAAGGTCATTTTAGTGGGAAACCTGGGCCGCGACCCGGAAGTCCGCAATACCCAGAGTGGTGATCCCATCGTTCACCTCAACCTTGCCACCTCCGAATCGTGGAAGGACAAAAATAGTGGCGAACGGCGGGAAAAGACCGAATGGCACCGGGTGGTCATTTTCAATGAAAATCTGGGCCGAATCGCCCAGCAATATTTACGCAAAGGCTCGAAAATTTATATTGAAGGCGCCTTGCAAACCCGCAAATGGCAGGATCAGAGCGGCGCTGAAAAGTACACCACGGAAATTGTATTGCAGCG
>Ga0209403_10001915_pt1 | contig 25853 bp, 19 predicted proteins | sample ArcticOcean_MG_C_8_FD_187440 | JGI IMG/M metagenome (GOLD analysis project Ga0209403, IMG submission 187440) | Marine microbial communities from western Arctic Ocean - ArcticOcean_MG_CB11_86 (SPAdes) (version 2) | ecosystem: Environmental > Aquatic > Marine > Oceanic | place: Arctic Ocean... | reverse complement strand
AGGTAAGTCGCGTAGATGCAGTACATACTGCCTTAAAAAAAGGAGGAGTGTTAGTTAACGGTTGCGTTTTAGCATCAGATGCCTTCTTTCCCTTTAGAGATAGCATTGATACAATAAAAGATTCAGGAATAAGCATGGTTATACAACCGGGGGGTTCCATCCGCGATCAAGAAGTAATAGAGGCTTGTAATGAATATGGCATCTCTATGGTGTTTACTGGGACGCGGTGTTTTAAACATTAAAATAGGAAAGAGGGAATCTGTCTCCGGCCCAGAGGCTCCATCAGTATTTCAATCAATTATTTGGCTGGTTTTTTATCTAAATTAAATTAATCAGCATCAACCTGTGTTTTATTTAAATTAACTCTCTAATAATATTATTTAAATACAAATTCTTTTGGTGGCTCTACACCTATTAGATGACGTACAAAATAGTCCCATCTTCGACGCATCCAGTATTGCCCAAGCCCATGTCCTTTATTAGGAAAAATGAGCATATCAAAATCTTTGTTAGCCTCTATCAATGCTTTAGCCATTAATAACGTGTTATTTACTGGAACGTTTCCATCAAGAGATCCGTGTCCCAGAAGTAACTTGCCTTTTAAATTTTCTGCCAGAAGATGATTTGCCTGGTTATCATACGTCGTGCTCCCATCTTTATTTATAGTCAACAAGCCCTGCCATTTTTCACCCCAGTCATCCTCGTAAGTGGCATTATCGTGATTTCCCGAGCCTGAGACTGCTACTTTATAAAAATCTGGATAACGAAGAATACCACCAGTAGAAGCAAATCCACCACCAGACCCTCCATAAATACCAATACGGTCAAGATCCATCCATTGATTCATAGTTCCTAGTTGTTTGATTGCTTCAACTTGATCTGGCAAACCATTGTCACCCATATTTCCGTAGTATGCATCGTGAAAAGACTTTGAACGTCCGGGAGTACCCATTGCATCAACCTCTATAACAATAAATCCCAGCTCAGCAACGGCCTGCTTATCGCTTCTAGATGGTCTGAAACTTCGACTACCCACACTGCCTGATTGCGGACCTGGATATAGCGGGTTTAGTACTGGATATTTTCTATTAGCCTCAAAATTGGTTGGTTTGTACATAAGTCCGTAAATATCCGTCACATTGTCCCGTGCTTTTGTTTTAATCTGAGTTGGCGGTTTCCATCCTGATGCTATCAATTGTGAAATATCAGCTTCTTCCAGCTTTACTAATAGATTTCCATCCATATCTCTAAGTACAGTGACCGGTGGCGTTATGGGTGTAGAATAACTGTCAACAAAATATTTAAATTCAGGAGAAAAGTTAACGGTGTGGTGTGCATATTCTGGTGTGAGAAGTTTTAAGCCTGAACCATCCATATTAACACTATAATAATGCCAATAATAAGGGTTCCCATCCTCTTTCCCTCCAGCAGAAAAGTATATTTTTCGATTCTTACGATCTACGTGTCTAACTTGTTGTACGGCCCATTGACCTTGAGTAATTCGATTTTTAATTTTTCCTGTTTTCAAATCAATCAAGTATAGGTGGCCCCAGTTATCCCTCTCGGAAAACCAAATTACTTCATTAGTTTCTGATAAATAATGCCAGTTTGAGAAACCGTCTCCCGATTCAAAATAGGTTTTTTGCACTTCCTTTATAACATTCCGTACCGCACCTGTTTCCGCGTTCGCAACTCGTAATTGGGCTTCTTTATGATCACGAGAACTGGATACAAATGCAATATTCTTTGCGTCTTTGCTCCACCGTACATCCAGAAATGTTCCCCCTCGGCCCGCAATATGATCATCGCTCGTGCTCCGATGTTGATCCGGTTGCATTTTTAATCTAACAATTTCAGGCACTGTGGTGAGTTCCTCGCTTCCGTTTTGCACATTAATGATTATACGACTAATTCTAAAAATAAGGCTATCGCCAGGAAGTGGATATTTCCATTGTAATAGTTCTGGGTGGCCAGATTTAGTAGAGACCATATACATTTCACCGACACCGCGACTATCATGCTGAAAGGTTGCTATCTTTTTGGAATCTGGCGACCAGAGAACAACCGGCCCCGGTCCTTTCGTCCACCCGGCATTATTCGTCGCATAACCAAAGTCCTCTACTCCGTCAAATGTTAGTTGTTTTTCTTTTTTGCTAGATGAATCTCGGACCCAAAGGTTGTAGTCGCGAATAAATGCCGCCTGTTTTCCATCTGGAGATAAAACTCGAGCACGTTCACGAAGATATCGGTCTCTAGGTGAGGTGTCTACTGTTCCTGCATTTTCTTTCTCATCAGAAGTACATCTATAATTTTTAAGATTGCAGGTATAGGTTTTATTATCTACGTCAAATGAAATTGATCTTCTATTTTTTATATATTTAAATGATGCAAAGGGTAAGCCCAGAGCATTATAAGTTGTATCCTTGTTTGAAATCGCATCGGCAATACGCCGATGGTCAAATGCAGCTTTGCGTGTCTTTTTAAGAGCATCAACTATAATAAACTCCGCTCCGCCATCAACTGTGTTCTGATACCACATACGACTGTCTTTCAGCCAGTTTGGAGTAACCTTCGCCTTTAGTATAAGTGACCTCGTATTAACGCTGAGAAAGCTCTCTGCTCGTTGATAGTCTTCTAGCGTTACTTCTTCCTGGGCGTATCCCTCTATTGAAAAAATGATGATTGTAAAAATAATAAAAGTTTTTGACATAAGATTACTCCTGTGTTGGGTCCTCATAACGCAACGAAAGATCTGAAATTCAGTTACTATATATTCCTGAAGCCTTTTTAATCTATACTAATAATTTAGGTGTATGCTATTAAAAATAAAAAAGCATCGGCCAGGAATCACTCTTGCTTACTAAATCAGCTCCATATTTTATATAATTTTATCAATACTGAGGAACGCCTGGGTCCACCGCTAATGACCAGGCTTGAATGCCTCCTTCTAAATTTGCGACATCATACCCAAGAGGTTCTAAATATTCACAAACCTGAGCAGACCTAACTCCAGTGTGACACATAACAACAAGCGCTTTTGTTTTATTAAGCTCCTTGTGTTTATTTACAATATTACCAATTGGAATATTTATGTGGGGGTCTATTTTTGCATGTAATATTTCATTGTTTTCTCTAACGTCCAATAAAACAAAGGTTTCTTTTTTATCAAACTTTTCTTTCAACTCTACGGCCGTAATACTTTTCATCTAATAAATCCCCTATTTTTTATAAAAAATTATTACATTCTAATAACAAACTTCAGAAAAATTTTATGAAAACAAAACTTATTCTTTTTATTACGTTTATAAATTTAATGGCTTGTGCTTCTAATGGCAATGCAACTGAAAGAAAATCGGTTAAACCTAGATATTATATTCCATCTGAAGAACTTCTGACAATAGTAGGTGTCAACAGTGCTTTAGATGTTATTTCTCGTTCACGTCCAATGTGGCTAAGAGGTAAAGGAGTGGAGGCCACTGTATATATGAATGGTATCCAAATGGGAGGACTAGAGGCCTTGAATAGTATATCAATTGATATTATTAAAGATATAAAGTTTCTTACCTCATCAGAAGCAACCACAATGTATGGCACAAATAATATTGGCGGTGTCATTGAAATACGCACCAGATAATTATTTTCAACACTTCAATTGTTCCTATGATATTGTGTAAAATGACACTTTAATTTTGGGAAATTCATAATGATTTTAATCATTGCAATCATCGCATTTGTTTTAGTAACAACTTTGTTTATTCTTGATGCAAGTCAAGATCAGAATTTATCTAGTGAAGTTTCAACGTTTTTACAGCCATTTTTTGCTGAAACTATTGTAAAACAAAACTTTGGATCAACCCCTGCGCTTGTCTGGGGTGCCTTAACTCAGCTTTCAGATTATAACTTTTGGTTTCCTGGCGTCTTGAGACTATTACCCGTTGTAAAAACAGACCGATACGTTCATCGCTATTCATTTGATCAATTTAAATTTGCTCCCGGTTCTGAAATACGACTTCGCCCGTTTAGTCTTTCCCCAACCTTTAAAGGACAAATAACTGCAATAGAAGACAATAAGCAATTAGTAATGGAAATGAGATTTAATCCCCTACATAAAGAGACTGTTATTTTTAATCTAGAACCAACCGCAGAAGGAACTTCCGTTACTTGCCGTAGGTTTAGTCATGGACTTTTTTCTTGGATGACTCTTTGGGGATTTTCAAAAAATAAATCTAAAATCTTAGATAATCTCGGATATTTTATCCCTGAGCAAATAATTGAAGAAAAACCCGATGAATCCGAGTTGACAGACTCCGGCCCTCAGTTTAGTAGAGAAGCAATTATTGCGCGTGCCGTACAGGCAGGGCTAGATGGCAATCTGGACTTAGTAAATGCAATTCCAGATAAACCAACAAGAGGTTTAGCAAAGGCGATGCTAGTTCAGTCTAAGCGCAAGGGCAATGTTCTGCCAGAGCATTTGGTAAAGGCTCTATCAGAAGATCCCACCGCTACAACCAAGACAAATAAACCAGCTATAAAAAGCCCCGAGACTGGCTTACTACCTGCTTTTGAAAACAAAGACGATCTGATTTCATATGTTGTAAATAAGGCTCTGGATGGCGACAATGAATCAATCAATGCTATTTCTGATAAGCCAACAAGAGGTAAGGCAAAAGCAATGATGGTAAAAATTAAACGCGGTGCAGTTGAGCGCCCAAAAATGCCCGAACTAAGCCAACCTGCAAGTGCTCCCGCTTCAGACGGGTCGCTTTCAAAAGAACCTGAGCTGCAAGTGACTTCTGAAAATAAAGAATCCGACGATGATATAATTAGTCGATTAATTGCTGCAGGGTTAGGTGGAAATATGGATGAAATTAATGCGCTTGAGAGTAGGGTGCTTCGCGGGAAAATTAAAGCAGGTATAGTAAAAGCAAAGCGCGCAAAAAATTAAGCTTTATAGTCTGACTAGAATCTAAAAGTATAGTTAACTTTTAATGAACTAACTTTTGAAACTGTTTCTAAGTCAAAATCAAAAATTCGTTCGGCCTTACTAATCCAATTATGTGTATACACTAAATAAAAATCACTTCCCGGTCGAATTGTGTGTTGAAGTTTAGCAAACAAGCCTACGGCTCTTGAAACACTGTCATACTGAATATTGCTAAATATTGCCGTCCTTGGTGTCGGATATAATCCTAGCTCAAGAGAATAAAGCTCAGTGTCAAAATTATTATCTACAAAAGTAACTTTGTTTTTTTCATATTCAGTTTGAATATTAAACCCAGTAAAAGGCTTTACGGAAACTTGTGTTTTTAGTGTTTGTTTTTTACCATTCCAAAAGTCACCTGTTTGATATTCTAGTTCTGTGGATACCATTCTTTTCTCTGATGTTTCAAATTTAAACTGAACCTCTTTACTTTTGTACTCGCTTACCGGAATCATGATTCCAGCATAGATATCAAATGGGTTATCTAGAAATTCGCTTAAAGCAACAACCTTAACTCCAATTTCATCTTGACTTTCAAAACGAATGTTCAATGGTGTTATTGTGATTTCTTTTTTAAGCATCTTGTCATTTAGGTCTGTCATGTATTCATATTGAAGTCCAAACTCTAATTGACGAATAAATTCATAATTTTTTGGTCGCGGATGATAGCTAAGGCTGGGCTGCATACGTTTAAATCCATTGCGTCGACTGAATCCTACGGCCGGTTTATAATTTTCACCAAACTCACGGTAAGAGACATGTGTCCTTATAAGGTCGTTTGGATATGATAGTCTAAAGCCTCGCGTAGATAGATCCGTAAATTTAATGTTTTGTTCAAAACCTGGTGCGGTATGAGCAACAAGAAAGACTTGAAGCTGCAAGTTTTTATCTCCAAGAAACTCTGAAGTTTTCAAATCTAAATCTGCGCCATACAAACTTTGGTCAAGAGCTGTAGTGTCTTCGCTTGATTTATTTGAAGATCTCTCTGTATAAACCATACCAAAATATGATTGTTTTAAAAATGACCGTTTTACCCGCGCAACAGTAAACTTTTCACCAGCAAGAGATTCACTCCCTTTGGTGCTTGCTTGAATAAAACCAAGCTCATAATCTCCTAATTGACCTGAAAGTCTTCCCCCAAAATTAATCGGTATTTGTTGTCCTTCTGATAACCCAATTCGACGACTAAAAAATGGAGTAACGTCATTGCGTGGAGAAAAAGAATAAACGCCTGCGCCCTCTAGAAAAAACCCTCGCTTTTCTGCATATCGTAAGGGGAACCTAGTTAGGTTCACTCTTCTTTGGTCAACTTCAGCTTCTGCAAAATCCGTATTATAAGTTAGTGAACCTTTAAGACCAGAAGTAATATTCATGGAAAGATCAAAACCCAAGTCGCTTTGACTCTTTTGCTTTAAATTATCTTCTGATGTCATATCTTTTTGATTCATGCTAATGTATGGTTTTAGCTCAACCCCTCTACCTTGTGGTAACTCTTTTAACCCTTTTAAATGGCCTGCGTGTATCGGTGTCGTTAGCTTTTTATTTCTTTCAAAGCCTGACCATTTCACATCTTCATTTTTTCTTCTTATTGTCCTCTGAAAATTTATTCCCCAAGTCTGAAGCTTGGGATTAAAGTTTAATGTTCGAAAGGGGATAACCACCTCTACCGACCAACCTTCTGGCAATACAACAACTCTAGCATCCCAGATACCATTCCAATCTTTATTGGTCCCCCAATGGGATTCACTGCCAATTATAAGTCCATCACCCATAAGACCTGCGGGGTTTACTTCGAAGAAATATCCAGTGCGTCCATCAAGAAAGGTGTCAAGTATCCACATGAATCGATCATCCGTACGCAAGCTTTGATCTCTTCTTTTTTGGTATGCAAGAATACCGCTCGGGTCGCTATCATATAACATGGCACCAATATAAAGGTTGTCCTTATCATGAATTACATATACTTCTGTTTTTTCAGTGCTTGGCGCACCTTCGTTTGGGTCTCTCTGAATAAAGTCTTTTGCTGGTGAGACCAAAGCCCATTCGTCTTCATCTAAAATTCCATCTAGGATAATTTTATTCTGATCAATTTTTATTGTATTAATTATACGTTTTTCATTTGAATCTGAGTTTGAGTTTGTTTCTTGTGAAAAAATTGAATTGTGAATCAAAAGGACGAAGCTAATAAATAGGGTTTTTAAAGAAAAACACATAATTGAGACTTTGATGTTTTTGCTTTGTTTTCTTACGATCATTTATAGGTAGCCTTTATAAGCGAATAATAAGAAATATTGTAATTATTAATGATTCCCAAACCAACCTCCTCTTTTGATTAGCAAGCTAATCAACCAGACTTCTTTTAATATTAATTAATCTTGTATTGATATTGGTAAATACCCAAGTTCTCATCCACTGGAATAATTTTTCCCAATGAAAGGTTTGGCTCCTCCTTCGCGCTGTGAAACAGCCGAACCCCAGATCCAAAAAGTAATGGGTGTGGTGTTAGGTATAAATGAGTTAGTTCTCTAAAAAACTTTGTATTTGTTTTTCCTCCACCAGCAATAAAACATTTTTTAGAAGAAAGAGCGTTTAAAATATTTTTTGCATTGTCGTTTCTGTGAACAACAATTACATCCCTACCTTTTAACTCGTGTTTTATGCAGGCCCATGTTTTAGAACCCACTATAAGGGGGTGCCCCATGGTTTGTTCTTTAAATAGCCATAAATCTTTTGACCAAGAAATAATTTCATTCTCGTGTCTTGCAATAAACCCATCTTGAGTAATGGCGGCAATAAGAATTACATCCATAATAGAAGACTACGGGGTACCAGCCGATACCATGTATAATTTATTCGGGTTGATATATTTTTTTATGGCGTTGTTTACTTCAGACAATGAAATGTTTTCAATTATTTTTGGATATTTATCAAGATAAGAGATGTTTCTTCCGTGTTCCGCGTTTGACAATATTTTTCCCGCTAAACCCGCGGTTGAATCCAGACTAACCTTGTAAGAACCGTTTATAGTTGTCTTTTTAGCGGAAAGCTCATCACCGGTGACTCCTTTTTTAAACCATAAATCAATTTGTTCTTTTGTCGCCTTTATCCCTTTCTTTAGAATATCTGGGGCAAAAGTACCCCATATGCTCCAATAGCCGTCAGCGCCAAAGCTTACTCCTGAAATTGAGCTACCTATTCCATACGTAAGGCCTTGCTTGTCTCTTACGGTTTGCATTAGTCTTGCAGAGAAATTTCCGCCTAAAATATAAACCCCCAACATAAGCGCATAATAGTCTTTATGTTCGCTATCAATACCAATTGACTGGCCTATATAAAGATCTGAACTTGTTTTGTCAGGGACATTAATTGTTTCGTTGCTTTCTTTTGGATCTTTTGCTTTTTCTTTAATGGGTGGGATTATTGTTTCCTTCTTCTCCCACGCTCCAAGTGGCCCTATTATTAACTCGTTGAATTCTTCTGGGTTTATATCTCCGGCTGCGGCAATTTTAATTGAGCCCCGCCCATATCTTTGCTTATGAAAAGCAAAAAGGTCTTTTGTTGTAATTTTATTTACCAGGTTAATTGATTCATCTATGGTGTCGCGATAATTTGGGTGGTGTTTAGGAAAGAGCCTTCTTAAAAAATGTGTCATAGCGATCTTTTTTGTGTCTTCTTTATCTCTTTCCAAGTTTCCACAAATTCTACTTTTTAGCGTAGATAGCTCATTATTAGAAAAGCTTGGCGTCATCAGTTGTTCTGCCAATAAAGAGACTACGGTATCCAGGTCGTTATTAAGACAAAAGCCTGTAAAGTGCGTATGATAGCGTGTGCTAGAAAAATTTAATTCCGCACCAACAGATTCAAGCGTCTCACTTATTTCATATTTGTCTTTTTTTACAGTGCCCTTATCTAGCATTGTTGCTACAAGCGCGGCTAGCTTACTGTTTTTATCCGCACAATGGATTGAGCCTCCGAGTATGCTCCCAGAAATAGTAATCACATCTTTTGCTCCGGTTGGCATTACATAGGTTTTTACACCTTTAATATCATTGTTGATTATTACTTGATTAGAAAAAGTACCCATTTAAGCTTTTGGCTCCTTTGCAATAAACCAACCTGTTGTTGATTGATCTTCGGTCAAATATTTTTTTGCAATTTCTTTAATCTCTTCTGCTGTAACGTTATTAATGTTCTCCATGAAGTTTGTATAAAACGTCCAATCTCCGATTGCTATTGCTTCGTTTAGTGCGCTTGCAACAGCATATGTTCCATCTCTGCTGAAGGCAACCATTGCTCTTATTTGTGCTTGCGCTCGTCTAATTTCTTCTTGGCTCACTCCGTTTTCAATTATATTATTGTATTCTTTTATAATGGTTTTTTCAATTTTTTTATGATCTGTGCCAGGTGTTAAAAAAACATAGGTAATAAACAATCCATTATCTAAAAAAGGGAAGTCATACATAAAAATTGATGTTGCTAAACCTTTGTCTATGATTAGTTTGTTCAGTCTACTGGTTTTTCCATCTGCTAAAATTTTTCCAAGAAGCTGTAGGGCGTAGGTGTCTTCATGTAGACCTTTTGGAGATTTATGTGCAACGCCAACAATTCCCGTTTGTCCGGTTCGCTTCACGGTTATTCTTCGTGGGCCTTCTTGAGCTGGCTCATCCGTGTAAACGGGTGGAATCGGGTTTATGCTTTTTGAGTGTTCTGAAAAATGTTTGTTTATACTTGCAAGCGCTTGTTCTTTATTAAAATCACCAATTACCGTTACTGTTGCGTTATTCGGCCAATAATATGTGTCATAAAAAATCTTTAATCTTTCTGTGGAAATATTTTCAATATCGGATCGCCAACCTATAGTGGAGTGATGGTAGGGGTGCGCTTGATATGCTGTAGCCCAAATATTTTTATCTAAAACATCAAAGGGGCTATTTTCACCCCTTTCAAATTCGTTTCTAACAACAGTCATTTCTGGCTGTCGGTCTTCGTCTTTTAAAAAAGCATGGCGCATGCGATCCGCCTCTATGGCAATCGCTCGCTCAAGATGTTCGCTGGGGACCACCTCAAAATAGTTTGTTCTGTCATTCCATGTTGTGGCGTTTATTTGAGCACCAATATTCTGAAGTTCTGTCCAAATTGCTGTGTTTTTTTCTTTATTAAAGTTTCTTGAACCCTTAAACATTAAATGCTCAAGAAGATGCGTTGATCCAGTATACCCGATTGCTTCATTTCTAGATCCAACATGATATGTTACCATGAAGGTTGCAACCGGCGCTGAGTGGTCTTCTAAAACAAGCACTCTCAAGCTGTTTTTAACTAAAGTATACTCTTCTATTCCGGCAGATTTTTTAACAAAATCGTAGCCAGTGAAATTATTTTTATTTTTTGGGCACATATAAGTCTGTAATTGTTCCTTCAAATGCTTCCGCAGCCATTCCTATTGTTTCGCCTAAAGTTGGGTGTGGGTGAACGGTTAATCCAACATCAACCGCATCCGCTCCCATTTCAATTGCTAGCGCTCCCTCAGAAATTATATCCCCTGCCGATGGGCCAACTATTCCAACCCCTAACACTTTCTTTGTTTCCGGATCAAAGAGAATTTTTGTTTTACCCTGGTTGGCCCCAACAGCAATCGCTCTACCGCTAGCAGCCCAAGGAAATTCTCCTTTTTCATAATCTATTTCATTTTTTTTTGCTTCCATTTCAGTTAGGCCAACCCACGCCACTTCTGGGTCTGTATAAACAACGCTTGGTATTGCGCGGGCGTCCATAGCCGAGGGTACACCAGAAGCTACTTCCGCCGCAACTTTTCCCTCGTGGGTTGCTTTGTGTGCTAACATGGGGTTGCCAACAATATCTCCAATGGCAAATATGTTTTTAACCGCTGTTCGTTGGTATACATCAACACTGATAAAGCCTTTGTCGTCTAAAGCGACGTCTGTATTCTCTAGTCTTAATAGTTCTACGTTTGGTTTTCGACCTACCGCAATTAAAACTTTGTCATAAGTCTGTTTTGTCTTTCCACCGCTTCCCTCTATTGTCACTTCTAGTGAATTATCTTTATTAGCTTCAATCTTTGATACCTTTGAAGATAGAATTATTGATTCAAATTGTTTTTTTAATTTTCTCTGCAGTGGCCTAATTATATCTGGGTCAGCGCCGGGAATTAGGTTTGGTAAAAACTCAACAACAGACACCATTGATCCCAGCGATGCATATACTTGCCCTAGCTCTAAGCCTATTACTCCGCCACCAACAACAAGAAGTCTTTCTGGTATATCAATTAAATCCAGTGCGGTTTTAGAGGTTAGAACCGATGGGTGGTCAGCCAAAACTCCAGGAATCGTCGAGGAGGAAGATCCTGACGCAACAATACATTTTTCAAAAGTTATTGTTGTTGAGCTCGATTCGGTTTCTACTTTTAATTGGTTATTTGATTTAAAGGCTGCCACACCTTGAAGGGTTTCAACCCCTCGTGCTTTTGCCATTTTAGCAATTCCGCCATTGAGCTGGTTTACTATTCTATTCTTATGTTCTCGAATAGTCTTTAAATCAATTTTTGGCTCATTATACGTCACGCCCATTTTTGCAAGTGACGCCGCTTCACCCATAACTTTTGAAATGTGCAGAAGGGCTTTTGATGGTATACATCCACGATTTAAACAAACGCCACCAAGCTCTGGTTCGCGATCAATTAAAACAACTTTTTTACCTAGGTCGGCTGCGCGAAAGGCTGCAGCATAACCCCCTGGGCCTGCGCCAATTACAGCTATTTCAACCTGTTTATTTTTGCCCATCTAGCTTTCCTGGAAAGTTGATATGTCTGATAACACTTTAGCAAATTTTGATGTAAAGGCTGATCCGGCAGCGCCGTCTACTACTCTATGGTCATATGATAATGAAAATGGCATAATATATCTGGGTGATTGGGTTTTGGTTTTTTCGTCGTAAATGTTTTCCCAACAGCTCCTTGAAATACCCAAGATGGCAACTTCTGGGGGATTAATTATTGGCGTAAAAAAAGTTCCGCCAACACCCCCCAAGCTTGAAAGCGTAAAGGTTCCGCCTGTCATTTCATTTGGTTTAAGTTTTCTATTTCGCGCTCGTTGACTTAGGTCGGTTAATTCGTCCGAAAGTTCATAAATAGATTTTTGATCTACACCTTTAACAACCGGAACCACTAATCCGTTCGGCGTATCAACGGCAATTCCCAAATTATAATAATTCTTTATGACCAAGTTTTCTTCGTGATGGTCTAGAGAGCTGTTAAGTTTGGGCATTTCTTTAAGAACTCCTATGGTCGCCTTCATCAAAAAAGGAAGGAAGGTTATTTTCCCTTTCTTTTTAGCATGTTTTTTGTTTAGGGTTTTTCTGTGTTGTCTTAATTCGGTGATGTCGGCCTCGTCAAACTGTGTTACGTGTGGTATTGTTTGCCAGGCCCGTTGAAGCCTTTGGCCTGTAATGCGTTGGATTTTTGTTAGCTTTTGTTTTTCAATACTGCCCCATTTTGAAAAATCTATTTCCGGGGTGGACACCGGAAGGCCACCACTTGATAATAGCATTTGCATTTTTATGTACCCATTAAGATCTTCTTTTGTGATTCTGCCTTTTTCACCCGTTCCTTTAATTGTTTGAAGATTAATTCCAAGCTCCCTTGAAAGCCGGCGCACGCTGGGCGACGCAAATACATTATTAGCTGTAGCAGGCGCTTGCGGTTCTTTTTCTTGCGGCAAGGTGGGCTCTTCCTTTGGTTTGGGCGCATCTGTCTTTTGAGGAGGGGGTTGTTTTGTTTCTTTTTCCCCCGTTGCGGTGGTCGTTTCCTCCGAACCTTCAATTTTTAATAGGGCCTGGCCTGTTTTAATTGAATCACCAACTGATACCAAAATTTCTTTTACTGTTCCTTTGTTCTCTGCTGGAATTTCCATTGATGCTTTATCTGACTCCAACACCAAGACGGTATCCTGGGATGATACTTTATCGCCAACGGCTACAGAAACCTCGGTAATTTCTGCCCCTTCAATTCCTTCCCCGAGATCTGGTAAAATTAATTCTTTAATCACTTGGTTCTCCTATACCGTAATTGGGCTTGGCTTTTCTGGGTCAATATTATATTTTTTAATGACCTCATCTGCAGTAGACATGTCAAGATCCCCCCTCAAGGCTAATGCCCTTATAGCCGTTAAAACAATATAAAATCGATCAACTTCAAAGAACTGCCGAAGGTTTTCCCTTGTTTCGCTTCTTCCAAAACCGTCGGTTCCAAGCGCATAATATTTTCCTGGCACATAGGGCGCTATCTGTTCTGACACCATTTTAACATAATCAGAAACTGCAACAGTTGGTACCTTGTGCTTACTTAAGCGTTTTTCAAGATGGGATTTTTTCGGTTTTTTATCTGGGTGTATTAGGTTCCAACGTTCGACTTCTTCTGCTTCTCGGCGTAGTTCGCTAAAGCTTGTAACGTTCCAAATTCCAGGGTCAATTCCCCAGTCCTTTTTTAATAGCTCTGCTGCTGCCAAAACTTCTCCCATAAGGGGGCCGCTTCCCAGTAGACGAACCGTTGGTTTTTCTGTAGAGCGTATTTTGTATAAACCTTTAATTATGTCTTTCTCTACACCTTTGGGTAAGGGGGGATGTTTATAGTTTTCGTTTTCTAATGTAAGGTAATAAATGACATCTTGGTCCTGTTCACACATTTCCTTCATTCCGTGGTGTATAACAACAGAAAGCTCGTATGCATATGCTAAGTCGTAGGCTTTTATGTTTGGCGTTGCGGCCGCCGCAAGGTGACTGTGGCCGTCTTGGTGTTGAAGCCCTTCTCCGTTTAGTGTGGTTCTGCCCGCAGTTCCTCCCAATAGAAACCCGCGCGCGCGCATATCTCCCGCTGCCCATATAAAATCCCAAACTCTTTGAAACCCAAACATAGAATAATAAATATAAAAAGGCACCATTTTAATACCGTGGTTGCTATAGCTAGTGGCCGCTGCATTAAAAGATGAAATTGCACCAGCCTCATTAATGCCTTCTTCAAGAATCTGGCCGTTTTTTGCTTCTTTATAGTATAAAAATTGTTCGGAGTCTACAGGGTCATAAAGTTGTCCTTTGCTTGCATAAATACCAAGCTGTCTAAAAAGAGGGTCCATGCCAAAAGTGCGTGCTTCGTCTGGAATTATGGGCACAATGTGCTTTCCGATTTTTTTATCTTTTGTTAAGATCGTTAGCAACCTTACAAAAGCCATTGTTGTTGAAATTTCTCTTTCTGCTGTCCCCTCAAGCAACTCCTGAAAAATCGTTAGAGCTGGAACCTTAAGTGGGGCTGACTTATCTGACCGCACAGGAAGCGAGCCTCCAAGATCCTCTCTCTTTTCTTTTATATATTTGTATTCTGCTGATTTTTTTGAAAAACGGTAGAAGGGGGCGTTTATTGCTTCTTCGTCTGAAAACTTAAGATTGAAACGGTCTCTAAAAGAGAGAAGCTCTTTCTCGTTTAGTTTTTTCTGGTTGTGGGTTATATTTCTTCCTTCCCCTGCTTCACCAAGGCCATATCCTTTAATTGTTCGGGCTAAAATTACCGTTGGCCCTTCTTTATAATTAATGGCTTCGTTGTAAGCCGCAAACATTTTGACTGGGTCATGCCCACCAAGGTTCATGTTTGCAAGCTCCTCATCGGAGACGTCTTTTACTGTTTCTAACAATTTTGGATATTTACCAAAAAAATGTTCACGAAAATATGCGCCACCCATTACAACATATTTTAGAAGGTCTCCATCAACAACCTCTTCGAGTCTTTTAAGAAGAAGTCCACTCGTATCGTTTTCTATTCGCTCATCCCAGTCACTACCCCAAATAACTTTAATTACATTCCACCCGGCCCCACGAAAAGAGCCTTCGAGCTCTTGAATTACTTTAGAGTTTCCGCGAACAGGACCGTCTAAGCGTTGTAGATTGCAATTAACAACAAAAACTAAATTATCTAAGTTTTCTCTCGATGCGAGCGTTAGTGCGCCGGTTGCTTCTGGCTCATCCATTTCTCCATCACCTAAAAAAGCAAAAACTTTTCTTCCTGTTTCCACCGCCAATCCTCTGTTTATCATATATCTCATAAATCGCGCCTGATATATTGCCATGATTGGCCCAAGACCCATTGAGACCGTTGCAAACTGCCAAAAGTCTGGCATAAGATATGGATGTGGATATGATGAAAGTCCTCCGTGTGTTGCTAGGTCTCTCCTAAAGTTGTGCAGGTTTTCTTTGTTTAGTCTCCCCTCTACGTATGCACGTGAGTATATTCCTGGAGATGCGTGACCTTGATAGAAAATCAAGTCTTGTCCCGCTTGGTGGTTTGGTCCTTTAAAAACATGATTAAAAGCAACCTCATATAGCGTTGCGGCGGACGCATAGGTCGAGATATGTCCCCCTATCCCTGGCGTTTCTTTGTTTGCTTTAACCACCATCGCCATTGCATTCCACCGAACAATTGATTTAATTGATCTTTCTATTTCCCTGTTTCCGGGATATTGAGGTTGTTGCCCTGGTAAAATTGTATTTAAGAAGGGCGTGTTTGTGTTGAAAGGTAGTCGCGCGCCTTTCTTTTGGGCAAAGCGAATTAGTGTTTCCAGGAGGTGCCTTGTGCGCTCATAGCCGTGATTTTCCAGCGCATCTTCGAGGGACTCTATCCATTCTTTGGTTTCTTGCGGGTCTATATCTTTATATTTGCTTGGCACTGTTCTGTTTTTGTCTGTGTTTAATCGAGAAATTACGGCTTTTTATTCTTCAGCAGCCGTGAGTTTTCTTGGTTTTCTGATTTATTTTGCCAAATTATTTAGTTCAATGGGTTTATTAATTTCATCAACAACGCAAATAGCTACTCTGTGGTTTTAATTATTCCACACCCTATTCTTTTTCCTGCCGCTCCAGAGGGTTGTGTTCTTTTATCATCCATTCCGGCGTGAACAATTATTGCCTTATTTAAAACTGACGTTCTTTTTTCCTTATTAAAACTCCACCTTCCAAACTCATCTAAAATCTCGAGGGTTCCTTTTCCGTTTTTATCTGTTTTAATATTCCCGAGATCTCCGCTGTGAAATTTTCCCGAACCCCAGTTGCCGTGATTTTCTTCCGTTGGGTTCCAGTGCCCACCCGCAGATTTACCGCCCGAACCGCGACAGTCACCATATTCATGAATGTGAATACCGAGCGTTGCGTTTTCTTTGGTTTTTAACTCTGCTCTAAAAAGAACGCCTCGCTTTGTATCTACAAACGTTACAGTCCCGATAGCCTCACCACTTTTAAGGTTAACAATGTTTGCCGTTGCTTTTGTTTTTGGTGTTGAGCAAGCAAGAAAGCTCAAAGCTATTAGCGGTGCTATGCTTTTAAGTTTTTGAATTTTAGTTTCGATTGTTATAACCCTCGCGTATTTTACTTTTTTCTTTAGTTTCTTTTTCCAAAAAGCGCGGTACCAACCCTTACCATTGTGCTTCCTTCTTCGATTCCCAACTCAAAGTCTCCGCTCATTCCCATTGAAAGCTCGGTTAGGCTTTCTTTTCCCATTTCTTTGTTTAGCTCGTCCTTTAGCTTTCTAAGTCCTTCAAACGCTTTTCTTGTTTCTTGTTTGTCTCTAGATGCTGGGCCAACAGTCATAAGCCCTTCAACCTTTAAACAGCTTAAACTCAAAGAAGGAATTATCTCCTCCTTATTGTTTGGGGAAAAGCCATTTTTTTGCTCATCACCGCTCATATTTATCTCTAACAGGGCCTTTATTTCCATTTTTTCTTGAATTAGGTGATTGTTAATTTTTCTAGCAAGCCTCAAAGAGTGAATGGAGTCTATTGTGTCAAACATTAAAAGGCATTTTTTTATTTTATTAGATTGCAGATGACCAATAAATCTTTTTTCTAACCCGGGCATTTCTTTGAAGGTTTCAAATTTAGAATCTGCCTCTTGAACTCTATTTTCACCAATGCTTTTTATCCCACACCGATATGCGTCTTTAATTGTTTGAACGGTCCGCGTTTTTGTTACCGCTATAAGCTTAACCTCGCGCCCATTACCCTTCAGTTTTGAAGCCGCTCTAATTTGGCTTTGTAAGGTGGTAAGGTTTTCTTTTAAGCTCATTCACTTGTTGGTTGTTCTTCTTCTGTGCTGATCGACAATTGGCTGCTTTCTTCTTCGTTTTCTGTTGCCGCCTCTTCGCTTATAACTCTTGTTATTGAGGAAATGTTCGTCCCCTCATCAAGCTTAACCAGTCGCACGCCTTGAGTTACTCGACCAATTGTTCTAATGGCTGCGATTGGTTGCCGCATTAAAACACCAGAGTCTGTTATGACAATTAGGTCGTCAGAGTCAACCACCTCCATAATGTTTACCATTCTTCCTGTTTTATCAGTACACCTCATAGTTAGGACGCCCTTGCCTCCGCGCGTTTGTGTCCTATATTGAAGAACCTCAGTTCTTTTTCCATAACCCCTTTCGGTTGCAACAAGAATAGTTCCCTCTCTTCTAACAACCAACATTCCAACAACATAATCTTTTTTTGAACTAAGCGTTATTCCTTTTACGCCCATTGTTTTTCGTCCCGTTGGTCTAATGTTGTTCTCTGAAAAACGAATAGATTTTCCCTCGTGGGTTCCCAAGAGGATATCGTGTTCTCCGTTTGTAATTCTTGCTTCAATTAGCTTGTCCCCCTCTCGTATCTCTATTGCATAAATACCGCCTTTTCTAGGCTTACTATAAGCAGAGAGAACTGTTTTTTTAACAATTCCTTTTCTGGTGGACATAACAATGTAGTGTTGGTCATCAAAGTCTTTTACGCTTACAAACGCCTCCACACGTTCGCCTGGCGTACACCCAATTAGGTTGACAATCGCCCGGCCTCTTGTCGCTCGACCACCTTGTGGAATATCATAAACCTTTAGCCAATAACACTTTCCCATATCTGTAAAGAAAAGCATGTAATTGTGGGTATTGGCAATAAATAGGTGTTCAACAAAGTCTTCGTCTTTGCTCACCGCGCCCTGGACACCGCGACCACCCCTTCTTTGCGTCCTATAGGTGTTAAGCGCCGTTCTTTTAATATATCCTTGGTGTGTGATTGTTAGCACAACTTCTTCTTCAGCAATCATATCTTCCATGGAAAACTCGGTATCAACCGCAACAATCTCTGTTCGTCTTTCGTCCCCGTATTGCTCTTTGATTTCTATAAGCTCTGTTTTAATAATAGCCATTCGTTTTGTTTTGCTATCAAGAATGCTTTTTAAGTGCGCAATGACCTTTATAACCTCTTTGTATTCTGCGACAACCTTTTCGACCTCAAGACCTGTAAGGCGCTGTAGTCGCATATCTAAAATTGCCTGTGATTGAATATCAGATAGGCCAAAACCGGAAGTTAATCCTTCTTTTGCTTGGGCGGGGTCTTTACTTCCGCGGATAATTTTAATTATTGCATCAATGTTGTCTAACGCTGTTTTTAAGCCTTCTAAAATGTGCGCTCTTGCGTCTGACTGTCTTAACTCATATTCTGTCCTACGAACAACGATTTCATGCCTAAAGTTAATAAAATGATTAAGAATGGTCTTTATTGGCATAATTTTAGGAATACCATCAACCAGCGCAAGAAGGATAATGCCAAAAGTGTCTTGTAGCTGTGTGTGTTTGTAAAGCTGGTTTAAGATAACCTCTGGCACCGCGTCTCTTTTTGTTTCGATAACCACCCTTATTCCGTCTTTATCCGACTCGTCACGAAGGTCCGATATTCCAATAATTTTTTTAGAGTGAACAAGGTCTGCTATTTTCTCAACTAGGTTCGCTTTGTTTGTTTGATAGGCAACCTCGGTTATCACAATACTGTCTCGCCCAGCTTTATTAGTCTCGATGTGGGCTCTCGCTCTCATTTTTATTTTACCCCGGCCAGTTTCGTATGCCTGCCGAAGACCATCTTGGCCAAGAATTAAACCGGCAGTTGGAAAATCTGGTCCTTTTATGTGTGTCATTAGCTCGTCAAGACCTATGTCTTCATTGTCGATCATCGCAACAAGCCCATTAACCACCTCAGTAAGGTTGTGGGGTGGTATTTTAGTTGCCATACCCACAGCGATCCCCTCAGACCCATTTATTAATAAGGTTGGAACCGCAGATGGTAAAACCGAAGGCTCTTTTAAGGTCTCGTCAAAGTTTTCAGTCCAAGCAACCGTGTCTTTGTCAAGGTCTTTTAGCATTTCACTTGTAAGCTTTGTCATGCGCGACTCGGTATATCTCATTGCCGCGGCATTGTCACCATCAATAGAACCAAAGTTTCCCTGTCCATCTACAAGCTCATAGCGCATAGAAAAGGCTTGCGCCATTCTAACCAGTGCGTCATACACGGAGCTGTCTCCGTGTGGGTGGTATTTTCCTAACACGTCACCTACAATTCTTGCTGATTTTTTATATGGTCGGTTCCAACTTGATCCAAGCTCACTCATTCCATATAAGATTCTTCGGTGGACCGGCTTTAACCCGTCTCTTACGTCTGGTAGCGCCCTAGATACGATGACCGACATTGAATAGTTAAGATAGCTTTCGCGCATCTCGTCCACAATGTCTCTGGGTAAAGTGTTGTCTCTATTAAAATCGACCATAAGTTTTTCCTAAAAGTTAAATATCTAGATTTACAACAAATTTTGCGTTTTTTTCTATAAAGGTTCTGCGCGCCTCGACGTCGCTACCCATAAGGTTTTGAAATGTTTCTGCGGCTTCTGCGGCGCTTTCAACCGTAACCTGCATAAGGGTTCTGCGCTCGGGGTCCATTGTTGTTTCCCAGAGCTGGCCGGGGTTCATTTCCCCCAACCCTTTGTATCTTTGGATACCAATTTTTGTTTTTTTGTTTTCTTTTTCCATTCGCTCAACAATTAATTTTCTTTCCTTCTCGTCGTATGCATACACTTCTTTTTTTGCTTGTGAAACGCGATATAGCGGTGGAAGGGCTAAGTATAAATAACCGCCATCAATTACTTGTTTCATTTTTCTATAGAAAAATGTTAATAAAAGGGTTCTAATGTGCGACCCGTCAACATCCGCATCAGTCATAATGATTATCTTGTGGTAGCGCAATTTTTCAACGTCAAAATCTCCCGCCGATATCTCTCCGTTTTCGTCTTCCGACCCTCCAAACCCCGCTCCAAGCGCGGTGATCATTGACTGAATTTCGTTGTTTGCTAGAAGCTTGTCTATTCTTGCTTTTTCAGAATTAATAACCTTTCCTCTTAGCGGAAGAATAGCCTGGGTTCTTCTATCTCTTCCTTGCTTTGCAGAGCCCCCCGCCGAGTCCCCCTCAACTAAATATAGTTCACAAAAAACAGGGTCCCTATTAGAACAGTCTGCAAGTTTTCCCGGCAAAGAGGAGCCACCAAGGGCGCTTTTTCTCCGAATTAATTCTCTCGCTTTTTTTGCTGCGCTTCTACTCCTTGCGGCTAGCAGCGCTTTTTCAATTATTCTTCTTCCGATTGAGGGGTTTTGCTCTAAAAAATCTAAAACCCCCTCGTAAACTGCCTTGTCTACAATTCCCTTAACCTCTCCATTTCCAAGCTTTGTTTTTGTTTGACCTTCAAATTGCGGTTCTGGTACTTTTATGCTAAGAATTGCGGTGAGCCCTTCCCTAAAGTCTTCTCCTGATAGGGTTATTTTTTCATTCTTGTTCGCTTTTATAAGGTTGTTTTTAGCAGCGTGATTGTTCATTGCTCGAGTAAGGGCGGTGCGAAACCCCGAAAGGTGCGTACCTCCTTCAATGGTGTTAATGTTGTTAACAAAGGTTAAAATATTGTCGTTATATGTGTTCCCATATCTAAGAGCAACCTCAACAGGAACCTCCCCCTCTTCTTTTTTAACTGTTATTACTTTATCATGAAGGGGGTTATTGTTTTCGTCTAAATATTTAACAAAATCACTTAGTCCGCCGCTAAAATTAAAAGTGTCCGACTCACCCTCTTCTGTTCTTTCGTCTTTTAATTGTATTTCAAGGCCGCTATTCAAATATGCAAGCTCCCTTAGTCGTTCTGCGATTATAGAATACTCAAAGATTGTTGTGTTAAAAATTGTGGCGTCTGGGAAGAAACAAACCGTTGTGCCTGTTTTTTTCGCCGGCCGAACAACTTGAAGCTTTGTGGTTGGGTCTCCAATTTTATACTCCTGCCTATGAACCTTCCCATCTCTTTTAACCTCAACCCAAAGGCGCTCAGAAAGAGCGTTAACAACAGAAACGCCAACACCGTGCAGCCCACCCGACACCTTGTAAGATCCTTTGTCAAACTTGCCGCCCGCATGTAGAACCGTCATCACAACCTCAACCGCCGGACGGTTTTCTTCTTTATGTAAATCCACGGGAATTCCCCGGCCGTTATCTTCTACTGTAACGGACCCGTCTTCGTTGAAGGTTACAACGACGTGAGTACAGTATCCCGCAAGGGCTTCATCTATAGAGTTGTCGACCACCTCATAAACGAGATGGTGCAATCCACGTTTTCCCACATCGCCGATATACATTGCAGGTCTTTTTCTAACCGCCTCAAGACCCTCTAAAACTTTAATATTTTCTGCGCTATAACTTTGGGTTTTTTGTGCGTCTCTCATATAAATCGTATTTCCCTTATTGTGTTTTTGCCAAGCTTTTTGTTTAGCTTTTTTAAAATTTTTTGTTTTTCAAAGATGAGTTCTTGCCTCCAGGTTGGGCTTTTAACTTTAATCGTTAAAACGCCATGTTCAACATTGTCCGGGTTTGTGTTCTGTGCAATTTTTTTTCCAACGGTTGACGCCCAAATTAAAAGTGCGTTGTTTTGGTTAACCCCCTTTTCCAGGTTGTTGTTTTTTAAAAGCGCGGTGATTGCGTTTTTTAGTTCTTGCATGGTCTTTGAAGGTGAAAGCTTTTGTTTTTAGGATCTTCAAGATCTATGCCGTGCCTTTGAATGTCGACAAGGTCCGTGTTTGTTATTATCGTTTGTGTTTTTTTCTCTAAAAGAGCTAAAACCGCGTCGCTTCTTTCAAAGTCTAGCCTTGCAAATAAATCATCCAACAACAGGGTTGGGCTCTGTGTTGTTTCTTCTTTTACGAACAAGTACTCAGAAAGCTTTATTATTACAAGGGCGATCTTATGTTCACCTTGTGACCCGTATGTTTTAATTTGTTTTTCGTTAAGAAAGAAGCTGTGGTCGTCTCGGTGTGGGCCAACAGAGGTTCTTTGGGTTCTTTGATCTTTTTCCCAAGCCTCTTTTAGCTCTAATAAAAACTCTTTTTTTGTTGGGTGTTTTTCCCTTTTTTTTAGAGCAATAATAACGTTGCCTTCGCCATAAGCTTGAGAGGTTTTCTCTAAACACAAAGAAAACCGGTTAAGAAACTTCTTTCGCTGTGCCCAAACCATCTCCGCTTTTTCAGCAAGCGACTCATCCCATGATTGAATTTGGCTTCTCGGGTCTTTTGTTTTTAACAGCGCGTTTCTTTGTTTTAGTGTTTTTGTGTAGCTGACCAAAGCCTTTAAGTATTCTTTTGATACCGTTGAAAAAAGACGGTCAAAAAAGCGACGGCGATCTCCTGGCGTCCCCTTGGTTATTTCTTGTTCTTCCGGTGAAAGCAAGACGGTTTGGTTTTTTAAAAGCAGGTCTTTTATTTTTGCTGGGGCGTTATTTATTGTGATTTTTCTTCTTTGATCTTTTGTTTGGCCAAAAACAATTTCTTTGGTTTGGTTTTTCGTTTTAAACTGGCCGTCAATTCTAGTTGCCTCTTCTTTTTCTTTAATGGTTTCTGCAAGTCGCCTTGTTTTAAAGCTTCTACCTGTTGATAGTATGTAAATCGCCTCCAAAACCGATGTTTTACCCGAACCGTTCTCGCCCCAAATAACATTTATTCCTGGCCCGAAAACCATTTCTGTTTTTGTGTGGCTTCTAAAGTTTATCATTCTTAACGAATCAACAGGCATAACCAAAAAGGCTTGGGTTCTTGTTTTGTTGGCTTGGGTTTGTGTATAAAAAAAACAACAGGTGTTTTTTTAATTGTTTAACCTGATGGGCATTAACAACATTGTAAGGTTTGTGTTCTCTGTTTGTTCTGTTGGTATAAAAAGGGCCGCGCTTATCGATGTTTTTAGTTTTATCGTTATTTGTTGGCTTGTCGTGTGCGATAAGACGTCTTTTAAATATGCAGCATTATATCCAATAGACAGCTCTTCTCCAGAAAAAGAACCATCAATCTGTTCTTTCGCTTTTGAAGACTTTTCAGGGTCTTCTGTTGTTATTTCAATTTTTTCTGTAGTTAACCTCAGGGCTATTTGTTGCGTTGATCTGTTTGAAAGAATTGAAACCCTTTTAACGGCAGAAAGAAGAGCCTCGCGGTCAACCACCAAGTCTTTGTCGTTATCTTTTGGTATTACGCTGTCAAAGTCTGGAAAACGCTCGTCTATTATTCTTGTAAAATAAGTGTCTTCGCCGTGCGTTGCGGTTAAATGGTTTTCACCCACCCAAAGTTTAATTTCCACCTCCGGATTTAAAACGCCCGACAAAAGATTTAAGAATTTTTTAGGTATTATAACATCACCTCGAAACTCTGTTGCTTTATAATCGTTCTTTATATATCTAACTAATCGATGGCCGTCTGTTGAAACGCTCGTTAGTTCGTTTTCACCAAAACGAAAAAGCACACCTGTAAGTGCCGGCTTAAGGTCGTCTTTACTAACAGCGAAAAGCGTTTTTTTAATTAAATCATTTAAACTATCTGAAGAAATACCAATTGACTTTCTATTATCAACAGATGGGGTGTTTGGAAACTCTTCTGCTGGTTTTGCCATAAGATCATACACACCACCAATGTTTGTGTTTATTTTTACTTTGTTGTCTTGGTCTGATGAGATCTCTATTCTTGTTTTGTCTGGGAGTTCATTTGTTATGTTTAGCAGTGTTTGTAATGGTAGTGCAGAAGTGCCTTCGGTTTCTATACTTGCTGGTAGGTTTGTGATAATTGTTATCTCTAAGTCGGTTGTTCTTAAAACAACACCATCTTTATTAACTTCAAAAAGAACGTTGCTTAAGATTGGAATGGTTGATCTTGTTGGTATTGCTTTAGAAAGTTTTTGTAAGGCGGTTTGTAGTTCGGTTTTAGAGGTTGAAAGTTTCATGTCTTTTCCAAATATTTAAATATAATCAGAGATGATAATTTAGCTAAACAAATACCGTTAGAATATTACCTTAAACGCTTTTTTTTAACAAGCTGTTTTCCTTCAGTGGGGAGTGAAATACTAAATAAAATTAAACTTTTATAATAAGATATTATTTATAATAGTGTGGATAACAAGAAAAGAAAACTAAATCAGTAAAAAAAAATCAAATAAAAACAAAGATAGATAGAGCCACTTAACCCACTGCTTTATGTGGATAAAAGCACAGGAACTGTGGACAAAGGTAAAGTTGTTAACAGTGGGCGCTTTAAAAAACCTTTAAACCAGTAAATGTTTAAAAACATTGTGGAGTTTGTTGGGCCCCCCTCTAATTATTAATGTGGATAAAAAACTTTTTCTTTGCTTCTTGTGTCCACTCGGAAAACCAAAAAGCCTGTTTCCTGTTTAGTGCCATTTTTTCAAGCTCTGTCCAATGAAGGCTGAGGTTTGCTGTGCCGCCGCTTTTTATTTCTTCAACCCACAACAAGTGATAACCAAGCTCTGAACGAACAGGGCCAGCGCAAATATTTTTTTCAATTTGACCCAAAACCAAACCAAACTCTGGAACGGGGTACGTAGAAGGGTTGATCCAACCAAGGCTTCCTCCGTTGGTTGCTGTTTTTTCATCCATTGAGCTTTCTTTTATTGTTTTAATAAAAGAGTTAAGTGTTTTTGACGAGTCTTTTAGGGCGCTTATTTTTACGTACGCCAAAGACTCATCCGCCTCTGTTATTGGTGGGGTTATTAAAACGTGACGGACCTTTATACGGTCTCCTCTAATTTCTTCCGTTTCTATTATATGATAACCAAACTCTGTTTTAACAGGGGCGCTGATTTCACCAGGCTTTAAATTAAAAGCCACAGCCTCAAATTCGGTTACCAGGGTTCCGCGCCGGACAAAACCCAAAGAGCCGTTCGAGTTTTTAGAGCCAGGGTCTTGTGAATAGTTTAGCGCCGCATCACCAAAAGAAAGCTCTTTGTTTAAAAGCTTAACCCGAAGGTCTTTTAGAAAATCGGTTGTGCTTTTTATCTGTTTAGCGCTTGGGTTTATTTTTACTAAAAGATGGCGAAGCTTAACCGTTGTTGGAAAAAGAGGGATGCTATCCTTAAAGGCTTTAAAGAAACTTTCAACCCCAGCCTTATTAATAGAAACACGACCAATCAGTGTTTGTTGGTATTTTTGGGTAACAAGCATGTCTTTAACATCATACCAATACTCGCGCCGGAAGGTTCTGAGTGGCTGACCAAGCGCCTTTTCTGCGGCTTCTTCGCTACCCGCCTGTGCGACAATATTGTCAACTTGCTGGTCTAGCGCACGATCAACATCTTTGTCGCCAACCTCAACAGAGTCGAACTCTGCCATTGCCAAAACAACCTTTCTGTTAACAATAGACCCTATGATTTGTTTTTTCAGGTTTAAAACTTTTAACTGATCCCTTTGGGGGTCGAGCTTTTGTCTGAAGATTTCCATCGCCAAAGACTGGTTTACGTCACTAGCTAAAATAAGCTTATCCCCAACAATGGCCGCAACACCATCAATGTTTTGTATATGTTTTTGTTGGAGGGGAAGGCCCACCTCATCGTTTGTTTTGTTTGCCCCCTTTTGTGCAAACAAAAAAGAAAAAAAGAAAAAAAGAAAAACCTTATAATAATAACTCAAAACAAACCTTTCTTAAGGAATTTAATAACAAAAAGCTACGA
>Ga0209403_10001914_pt1 | contig 25854 bp, 18 predicted proteins | sample ArcticOcean_MG_C_8_FD_187440 | JGI IMG/M metagenome (GOLD analysis project Ga0209403, IMG submission 187440) | Marine microbial communities from western Arctic Ocean - ArcticOcean_MG_CB11_86 (SPAdes) (version 2) | ecosystem: Environmental > Aquatic > Marine > Oceanic | place: Arctic Ocean... | reverse complement strand
GGCTGGAGAAGGTCCCAAGGGTTCGGCTGTTCGCCGATTAAAGTGGTACGCGAGCTGGGTTCAGAACGTCGTGAGACAGTTCGGTCCTCTATCCGCTGTGGGCGTAGGAGATTTGAGGGGTTCATTCCTTAGTACGAGAGGACCGGGAATGACGTGCCTCTGGTGTTCCGGTTGTCGTGTCAACGGCACCGCCGGGTAGCTAAGCACGGAATAGATAAGCGCTGAAAGCATCTAAGCGCCAAGCTACTCCCAAGACGAGATCTCCCTTATCCTTCGGGATACTAAAGGGTCCTGGTAGACTACCAGGTTGATAGGCTAGGTGTGTAAGTTCAGTAATGGATTAAGCTAACTAGTACTAATGACCCGTGAGATTTGATTAACATCGCTACAGGCAGGCGTTTGTAGCACCCACGCAATTTAACTAATTTTTCTGATCTGATTTCAGATCATGAGACGTATCGGCAATAACCGAATTATGGTACGTCAACAACTACTCTGGTGACCATGGATGAGGGGAAACACCCGTTCCCATTCCGACCACGGCCGTTAAGCCCTCAATCGCCAATGGTAGTGCAGCCACGATGCTGTGCGAGAGTAGGTTATTGCCAGTATTATGACCCGGATTTTCCGAAAGGAAGGTCCGGGTCTTTTTTTGTACCGAGATCCACTTAGATTGATCTATCGAGTTCTCTTCAAAAGGGAATTATAAATGACTCTTCGTTTAATAAGATTTAGGCTTAAAGCTGTTGATCTTCAAAATGACTTTGAGCTCCAATTTTTGAAAAGAGAAACGCATCTGTGTTTCCGATCTTTCCTTCCAATACAATAGTACTATCACTTAGAAGTTCACCGACCTCCTTTGCATGTTCTTCTTCGACAAGTATAAACGGAACAGACTCTTCGTTCCAATAACTCTGAAGATCTTTTGGGTTTTTTAAAATGGGGATAGATCGATTCGCGTAGTAGGAGTAGCCAGCACGCCAATCCCAGAATTGGTATGAGGCAACCGTGCCACCAGAAGAATCGATTTGGTTAATCATTTTCGTGGCAAATCCGCGGGCGGACTTAACAGAATCTACAGCCGGAAGTATCCAAATTGAAGCGCAAAGAAAAAGACTGAACATTAATCCAAACACAGAATAAGGAGCCAATTTCGGGTGCTGCTTTGTCTTCAAAACTCCGTAGCCGATTGCCATACCAGATACCCCCATAACTAGTCCGAGAACTATCGCCATAAATCCGAATCCTTCAGGCAAATCAACGGCAGGAATAAATAAGGCAACTCCCGCTGTAATCATCGCAACTGCTAACAAGGACAAAGCAATAGAAGCTGCAATTCGCGCTTTTCGCTCAAGTAGTTTGCCCAAAAGCCACCGATCAACAACCGCGCTTACAAGAATTGCGGCAGCAGGTGCAATTGGGAGTATATAGGGCGCTCGTTTGCTATCCGACAATGAGAAGAAAACAATAACTCCACAAATCCAGACCCAACAAAAGTTGGAAATCTTTTTTTCTCCTCCCTCTAGTGGGCGGATTAAAAAAGCTGCTGGAAGTAACCATGACCAGGGAGCGTAATCGAGCCACAGATATTTTAAATAATACCACCAAGGCTGTTGATGATCCCAAGCATCAACAAAGCGTGTTACATTTTGTCGAAACAACATTTCATAAAGAAAGCTGGTTTCACCCTTTGCCCACAACAGCCCATACCAAGGAAGGCAAACTGCAAACGCTACTACGACTCCGATCCCCAATTTCCATCTTAAAAAATGAGTGAAACGGCGTGTAAAAATTCCGTATCCGGCCAGGGCAATTGTAGGCACTACCCAAGCGACGGGGCCTTTGGCTGCAAATCCAAGACCTGCCGCTATTCCTGCCCAAGCAAAACTTTTGGCTGCTGAGGTTTTGAAGTCCAGGAAACGTATTAGTGGTACGATCACACCGAGGCTTGCAGCTAAAACGAGTATATCCATTTGAACCGCCCTTGAGGCCCACCAAACTTGGTACATGCTCATCAATAGCATCGCTGAAAGCATGGCCCTTCTTCGCCCGACATAGGGAACGACCAAAAGGTAGGTTAACAGCACGCTCGCAATTCCAGCTAAGGCGGAAGGTACTCTTAAACTCCACTCATTTACGGTCCCACTTAGTTTTGAAACTGCTAAAGCACCCCAATAATATAAGATAGGTTTTTCAGCAAACACAGTCCCATTAACCGTCGGAATGAGCCAATCGCCGCGTTCCTCCATTTCCGCAACCGCTCGACCGTAAATCGGTTCGTTTGGATTCCATAAGTCTCGGGCTCCAAGTGATACAAAAAATAAAAAACCAGCCAGAGCAGTTAGAATGAGGATATCATTTTTTAAACCCTGTTGTTTTGTAGGTGATTCACCTTGTACTGAGGTCATATTGAGGTTGAAAGAAATTCCCTGTCACTTGTTGGGAAATTGATTTTTCCGGCCAATAGGCCAATGGCCAAGAATCTGTAATAAATTAAATTATGTCCAGATTTGTGGAATGATCGTTTGGGGGTCTTTAGAAATCGATTGGTAAATCGGGCAGGAAACGGAGCTGACTCATTTTATTTCAGCATTGAATCCTTATTGTGACCTTAATGGCGAGTCCTTCCAGTTAATAATATATAGGTCTATTTCGAAGTTGGAATGTCCCATAGTTAACGTCCATTTATAGAGTCCTTGTATGGCTTATTCAACGCGGTTGGCAATATGGGTAAAAAGGGAGGATTACAAAATTTCTATCCCAACTGGACAATGGTCAGAGCCCAGGACTTCGTTGAGAATAAATGCGTTTTTCAGTTTTGTCCTCAAACTTTTTGAAATCAAAAAGTAATCGATTCGCCAACCTACGTTGCGACTACGAGCACCCATGCGATAGCTCCACCAAGTATATTGATCAGGTTCTTGGTTAAACTCCCTAAATGTATCAATGAAACCAGATTGGATGTAATTATTAAAGGCCTCGCGCTCTTCTATAGTGAACCCTGCGTTGCGTTTGTTCGTTTTAGGATTCTTCAAATCGATTTCTTTATGGGCCACATTGAAATCTCCGCAAGTCACGACAGGTTTGGTTTTTTCAAGTTCTTTGAGATGCTTTAAATACAAAGCATCCCATTGTTGAGTCCGATATTCTAACCTCTGGAGCTCGTTTTTTGAGTTTGGGGTATACACGTTCACAAGAAAGTATGTGGAGTATTCGACCGTAATGACTCTGCCTTCTTGGTCGTATTCAGCCATGCCTAGCCCATAGGAAACTGACAATGGATTTACTTTGCTCAAAATCAAGGTACCTGAATACCCCTTTTTCTCGGCTGAGTACCAATGCTGGTGGTAGCCAGGAAAATCATAATCTACTTGATCCTCCATTGCCTTTATTTCCTGGAGGCAAAGGACATCTGGGTTTTCCGTAACCATCCAGTCCGGAAAGCCCTTTTTTAAAACCGCACGGATACCGTTTACGTTCCATGAAATAAGTTTCTTTGATTTTGGCATAATTGTATGAAGCTCTAGGGAAACAATTGTTGTAGAAGATATCAAGCGAAGGGTTCTACTAATAGAAATTTGCTTTTTTTGGACCAGCCGCTGAGGTGGGGGCGGCTTCGATTGCATGGGAATATCCAAACGCCTGTCATTGGGAGTGTAAGGCAGCCAAGTGTCACGGACTATGGCTGAGGCCAACGACTATTCCGGAGAACCCTTGTTTTGTACCACAAATAAAAAATACGAAATCATTCCTCTTCGGCACTTATACGAAACCTCCCGTGGTATCGGCCCGGCCGATAGGTCCACAACAATTATAGCCTGACAAAATCGGCGCTTCTCGGGCGTAACCGCCAACCACGTCCTGGAGATTATGGAGTCCTTCTATCTGACTTCCAACCTAGGATCTCACGACGAGTCTTACCAAACCATCCTTCATCCGCTATACAAGGTCCTCGTTCACAACAGACGCAATCGGGTCCTGAGACTCCATATTCTCAGGCAGGGGTTCAACCGGGCACCGCCTTGAGCCAAATTGATAGTGCTACAGCTGTTACATTCTCAAGGGTCGGATTTTGGTGGAGAACCTTAGCTACCATAATCGATTTCATTATAATTGTTTTGATCATACAGTTTCTTGATCTCGACGTACCGTTTTTACCTTTCTTCGTTTACTTCATTGTTTTCTGGGGCTGGAAAGGCTCGACGCTTGGCGGAATGGCATTGGACTTACGTGTTCAGAAGATTTCTGGAGATCCAGTGGATTGGCCTACCGCCTTAATAAGGAGCTTCAGTTCGATTGTCTCGTTCTTACCGCTCTGCCTTGGGTTTTTCTGGGCGGGTTGGGATCCCGATAATCAATCTTGGCACGATAAGATTGCAGGCACAACCGTTGTCCGGGTCCCCAAAGGGTATACTTGGAATTAGATTTCACATAGACAATTTGGCGAAAAGGCTCTCTCAGAAATGGGAGAGTCTTTTGTTTGCCTGATTGTTAATTACGGAGCATACATTTTGTCCCTTTTAAGAAATCACCGAATCCATGTTGCAAAAAATCCAAAGTTTCTGGGACTGGCTCCTTACCTCCTTCCAGCTGGTTCTTGGCGTTTTATTATCCAATGCAGTCGTAGTAATTGGATTCTTTTTGGCTATTGTGATTATTATGCGGATCTTCCGCGAACAACGTCGACCCAGCAGCATTTTCGCTTGGAGCTTTTTTATTCTTTTGATTCCGCCCTTGGGTGTGCCGCTCTACTTCATTTTTGGGGGAAGGAAGTTAAAAAAGAAGATTAAGGGCAAGGGGCTTTTAACCCAAGCTAGAGATTCAGAACATAGTATTTATCCTGCCAGCGACCAGTTTTATTCCAGCGGAAATAAAGTGAGTTTCCAGATGGACGGTCAAATTGCGTTCCACAATTTCTGTAGAGCAATCAAAGAGGCCGAACGAGAGATTCATATACTAACCTACATCATCGCTAACGATGAAGTGGGTAAAGAAATTATTCAGTTGTTGACGGAGAAAGCAGGGCAAGGAGTGCGTGTCCGTCTGTTGGTGGACGCTCTTGGTTCATTTCGAAGGCCTAAGAATGAGATTGCTCGCCTCAAGGCAGCTGGAGGAGAAGTTTTCACCTTCATGCCTGCATTTCCTTTACAAACCCATGGATGGGCCAACTTAAGAAATCACAGAAAAATCGCATTATTTGATAATCGAAAATGCATTTTGGGAGGACGAAATCTCGATAACCGTTTCATGGGCAGTAATCCCGACACCGAGCGTTTCTACGATTTTGGAGCAACCTATGAAGGACCTGTTGTTGAGTATTTAAATGGGATTTTTATTTCTGATTGGTCGTTTGCGAGTAAGCATTCGGGTGAAAGTATTTCTGGTTTAATTACCGAATCTCCGAGCTCTCAGGGTGATAGTGCTGTTGCAGGAATTGCGAGTGGCCCTGATGTCGAAGGTGATCTACTTTACGAGCGATTGGTTAGTATGATACAAGAATTCGACAAAGAGTTAATCGTCGTGACTCCCTATTTTATTCCGGACGAAGTGCTCTTGCGTTCCTTGATTGTGAAGGCACGTCGAGGTAAAAGAATTACCCTCGTTCTTCCGGAAAAATCTAACTGGGCGCTGGTAGATTTTGCTCGAACTCAGTATTTGAGGGAACTGCACCATGCAGGGGTGGATATACAGTTATTTACTGAAGGGATGTTGCATGCGAAGTTGATGCTTTCTGATAAAAAAATAGCACTCCACGGATCTGCCAATTTTGATATACGCAGTCTTTTTGTAAACTTCGAGATTGGGATGATCCATACCTCCATCGAGGATATTGAACCGATTATCACATGGCTTGATTGGTTGTGTGATCGGTGTCGTCCCTTCGGTAACGAACAGGAACTAAATCCTCCCAAAGTACGGAAAATTTTGGAAGAGGCGGCCCGACTGATTGCTCCCTTGCTGTAGTCAAGGCGAATAGTATTCTTTAAATAATTGCTTTGAAGGATCTTTGCCAAAAAATTTGAGTACTTTGTATCGGATAACTAAGGACAAGACTTGAAGGAACCTGCCGGTGGCCTTGTCTTTTCCCCACCGCCGAGCTGAACACGTGATGTCGCAATCCAATAAAACCAAATCACCTTCTTTGTGTAGAAGCGCTGTTAGCTCGACATCTTCCATCAGTGGAATCTTGGGGAATCCACCCAGGCTTTCTATGGCTGAGCGTCTAAAGAATTGTCCTTGATCGCCAAAGCTATTCCCCTGCCAGAATGCTCTTAAGTCGTTCAGGGCTTCAACGAGGACCAGGACTGGGGTTGGTTTTTTGGCTGTAAATCTTTGGCCTATCGCTCCACCGACGAAATCGGGATTCTTTTTAAGGGTATTCATCATAGCCTTCAAAGCCGCCGGGCTAACACGAGCATCTGCATGGAGGACCAGGATAACATCGGAACTGCATTGCGATACTCCTTTTGCGATTTGATATCCGCGTCCCTTTTCGGTTTCGAGGAATTGTAGCGCTCGTCCATTGACTATCGAGTGAGTGTTGTCTGTTGAACCACCATCAACGATGACTATTTCGTCAGCGGAGATTGAAGATGTCTCAAGCGACCGTAGGCATTCCTCCAAATGGTCGCTTTCGTTCAATGTAGGAATGACTATCGAAAGAGAATTGGTTTTCTCCCTTTGACGCGTCTGCAGTAGTTTCCTCAATCCACGTAGAAATAGCGGTGCCCACAGTATGTAGAAAGGAATCCACTGGATTCGGAGGTAAGTCATGGGCTGATACCATTCGCCGCTCTTACCAAATTGCACCCAGGCGGAAAAATAGAATGCTGAAAGTCCGAGTAATATGAGCCAGGGCAAGCTTGGAAAAAATACGATAAATGGAAGGACCCAAGCCAGGTACCAATAATGGACCGTTGGAGAAAGAAGAATTAGTCCGCCGAAAATAATGAAACTTCCTTTGAAAACATCCTTTCTGCGTATGGATACAATCAGGACAACAAGCATGAGTAACAGTGCTGATAATTTGGAAGCCGTCTCTCGGCTGCCAAGATAATCAATAAAGAGATGATTCAACGAACCGTTATGAGACATGCTTCCACCGAAATGGAGGATCCCGTTTACCAGGTTTGGGATATCATTTATAAAAAGCAGGGACGGAAGCGCTAGTGGGAGTACAATCCATAGCGCCTTTGCCGAACGGTTCTTCCAAAACAGTAATGGAATCAGAAGCACACTTATTATTTTTATTTGTATGCTGAGTCCGAGAAGTAACCAGGCGAGGGATGTCTTATCCCGTTCATATAAATAAAGCGCTGAGAGCGTCAGGAAGATAAAGAGGGAGTCGAAATGGGCTTCGCCGCTAAAGGCAATAATCGTTAATGGACTCAGTGCGTAAATCAGGCTGTTTCGAAGTGGAAGATTTTTTAGTAACAAGAATCGAATGATGATTCCCAAGGCTGCCAGATCCATTAGGGCGAAGAACAATTTGTAGATCCAAAGATTATAGCTGATCAGATTTAGGCCGGCAAATACTGCCAACGCGAGAGGAGGGTAGGCGGTTGCCTTGTCACGATGATTCATGCCTTCCCAGAATTCGTCCCGATATTGCTCCCAAGCGGGGTCATCGGCATTCATCGAATAGGGGCTCACGCCTTCCAGAAGAAGTTTCCCTTCCCAAAGGTATCGGTTCACATCATCGCTGGTTGGAAATCCGGCCATGAGCAAACGACAAACGATTGCAAGAGCTACAATGATAAATATAGATTTCTTCGCGTTGCGTAGATCAGGGAAAAATGCCCAAACCATTGTCCCGGCAATCGTCATTCCCAGATAATAAATGATAAGGGAGGATGCGTCTTCAGCCAAAGAATTGGTGAGGCCGGCTGCGAGAGTGAAGCCTAGAAAGATCAGTATTGAAACACTGAAAACGAAAGGTCGCAGAAACTGATTCAAAGTGGTCGCCTTAGGCGGTTGCAGGTGCGGTTTCTGGCTTCTTACTTCGTCCAGTTAAATGACTGACTACGGATCCTTGGATAAGTCCGAGGATGCCAATGTATCCAAAACCGATGGCGTAGATAACCAAAAAGGGTGCGACGAACCATTTCTTCATCGGGAAAAATTGCACGATGGAGAAGCAACAGTAAGCACTCAATATGATTTCAAGTACCGGAAGGATGGGCATCTTCACTGAATAGTTTTTCAAGGCTTTGTCCCCTCGCTTCGGCGTTCTTATAAATCCGCTTTGTATGCCCAAGATCGCCTCCAGAACCGCTCGTGTATTTGATATAGCGATGCCTACTCCTGTAAACATGAGTATGGGAATTCCCCAAAGCCGGCTGGCCCAGTGTATGCCTGCCTGTTTTTGGCTATACCAATAGAGCGTGCTCGGTGCGAATGTTGCGAGGCTCATCAAGCTCCCGATGCCGAGAAACATCCCAGTGGTGATCCTCGACTCCGCCGCAAGAATCACCGGCAATCCCAGGATCGCAAGTATCACCATAAATGGGTGAATTGAATAATGAGTTAGGTGGAAGTAGGCTTGGACTTTTTGAAAGAAACTCAGGTCGGACTTTAAAATTGTCGGGAACAGCTTAATCGCCGTTTGAATGGATCCTTTTGCCCATCGAAATTGTTGGCTTTTGAAGGCCGCTACCGTTTCTGGCACTTCAGCTGGAACGATAACATCCGGAACAAAGGTAGCTTTCCAGCCAGCTAACTGAGCTCGATATGAGAGGTCGAGATCTTCGGTAAGGGTGTCATGCTGCCACCCACCCGCAGCTTCGATAGCTTGTTTTCTCCAGATGCCGGCAGTGCCATTGAAGTTCATATACAATCCCGAAAATGCACGGGCACTTTGTTCGATTATAAAATGTCCATCGATTCCCAATGATTGGGTCCGGGTGAGTAAGGAATGCTCTTTATTTAAGTGACCCCATCGTGCTTGGACTAACCCTACCTGCGGGTCATTTAAAAAGAAGGGCACCATGCGTTTTAGAAAGTCTTTTTGAGGGACGAAATCGCTGTCGAAAACGGCTAATAGCTCTCCTTTTGCTTGACGCGTGCCTTCCTCTAAAGCACCCGCCTTGTATCCAATCCGATTATCCCGGCGAACTACCGTGATATCCACCCCTTCAGCCCGAAGGGTTTCGGCTACTTCATCTATGTGCTTGCTGGTTTCATCATTCGAATCATCGAGAATCTGAACTTCGTGCATACCAGCTGGGTAATTCATAGCACTCGCAGCTCGCATGACTCTTTCTGCTACATTTAACTCATTATAAAGTGGAATCTGAGTGGTCACCCTGGGGAGGTTTTGGGGGTTGTCCCAAATATGGAGATTGGCTTGCTCAATCAGCGCGTTAGTTGCCCTGCCTTTTTTAAATGTCTTAAGATAGAGCCACACCATGACATAGCAGTTTACGCCGTACGAAAACAGAAACAGCGATGCTACGAAATAAATGGATATAATGAATAGGTCTATCATGAAAGGTTGTATGAGCTAGTTTGGACCCGAATTATGAAGAGAAAAGATCCGAGTTAGTGCTGTATCTGACGGGTAGTGAAGTTGATTTATTCCAAAGCAAAGGTACTGCTTTGGAATAAACTTTCGGGTAATCCCGTCCTTCCGGGAAAAGTAAGTTCCGCGACTGCCGATTTATCCAGCTGCCCCAGGCCCAAACTTTTTAGCTTTTCGAATTGGTCGAAAGTAGCCTTTGCTAGTGGAAGCGGTATTCCTGCGTCATTTGCTAAGGCTAAGGCGATTCCAGAATCTTTGGCTGCATGTTCGGAAGAAAAATAACAGTCGTGATCCCGAGTAAGCATATCCTCGGCATCCGTTTCAAGTACGCGCGAGTTGGCTCCCGTTTGAGCAAAGATTTCGCACAGCATTTCTAAATCGAGCCCTAAACCTTGCCCAAGTCCCAGGCCTTCGGCTAAGGCGGCTGTGTTAATATTCATCACCATATTAACCAAAGCCTTTACTTGAGATGCTGACCCTGCTGGACCGACATACCGTAGGGATGTGCTCAATTGTTCCAGGAGGTTCTTAACGGCTGAGAAAACGATCTCCGTGCCGCCGACCATAAGATATAAGGTTCCTGCTCGTGCCTGTGGGATACTCGATGCCATACAAGCTTCAAGTGATTGTGCGTCTGCATCGTGGCAAGCCTCTTGAAGTTCGACATGGACAGCTGGGCTCAGAGTGGCACAGTTGATAAAGGTTTTCCCATCCGCCTCCATCAGAAGGTTGTCATCCGTGTTATAGAAAATGTGCTTCATGGCAGCGTCATCTGAAACAACGGTGAATATGATGTCAGAGAGTCGAGAGACTTCCTGCAGCTGCATACAGGCTTTTGCGCCCGTTTTTTCGGCGAGGCTGGCTGCTATCTCATGATTGAGATCGTAGACCGCCGTGATGGGGTAATTACAATCGTGCAAGCGCTCGGCCATGTTGAAGCCCATGCGTCCTACGCCTACGAATCCTATGTTTGGTAATGTCATAATGGGGAGGAATTATTTAAATGTGTTCCACCAAGCTAAAACCTTTCACACAAAAGAAAAAGGCCGAAATTGAGTTCACCTCAATTTCGGCCTGAATGTAAATACTTTGAACTCCTATTTTTTCGTGGTTTTTTTGATCTGCTCGATCTGTTTGTTCCAGGGCAGGGCCTTAAACTTTGTTCGTTCAGAAGCAGAAAGCTTTCTCAAATGATCAAAATAAGCCTTCTTCATTTCTGGGCTCAGCTTATTCCAATGGTCGATGGTTTCTTTCCGTTGTTCCGTGGGCATTTTGTTCAAATTCTGAATGCGTTGGAGCGCATTCTTGCGATCTGTGGGAGTCATCTTCTCGATCGACTCCAGGGTCAAGCGCACGCGCTGCAGATCTTCCTTTGGCATATTGAGGAGTTGCTTCAAATCGCTCAAGTCTTCTTTGGTCTCTCCAGCTTTCTTTTTTTCATCCGCTCCGCTTAGTGCGGTAGCTGATGAAATAAGTGCAATCATCAGCCAAGCGGATAATCGCTTAATCAACCTGAATCTTGTAAATATAGGACTGTGTTTCATGAATCGGACTCTTTCATTAGGTAATGTAGGGGAACTGTTTTCTCGAGCTCAAAGAGAACTTTCGCTGAATTTAGTGTTTCTTGCAGATAAAGAAGCTCCTCAAAACTCATTTCAGCTAAGTTTGCGTGCACAACTTGTTGAGACGCAATAGTAGGATTTTGATTTTGCCATACCGAGTAACTAAATACGCCAATCAATAATAGTGCGACAACTATCCCGCTTTTTACCAGCCAACGCATGGCCGGGATTTCAAAAAGCATGGCAGATTTACTGTTTTCAATCCGGGTAAGAGTGCGTTCTGTGAAGTCGGGTCTCGCCGGTATGAATTGGCCGGAAAGTAAACTATCGAGTTCTTTATCCTCGACGGGTGGAATCATGATAATGGTGCGATCCGCAAATGTTTCAGCCGGAACTACAGGAGTGCCTGAAAGTAATGCATCCAGCTCATCATCGCTGATGGGACGTTTCTTTTCTTTCATCGGAGTTCCTTCATTTCAATTTTTAGCTGTGTCCGCGCACGGTGTATCCATGTCTTTACGGCATTCTCGCTTGCTTTCATGATCTCGGCAATCTCCAGATAGCTGAGTTGTTGTTGTTTGTATAGAAGAATGGCAGATCTGTGTTTTTCTGGCAGCTTCTTAATCGCTAATTGGAAAATTTCTTCAATCTCGACCAGTCGTCGTTTCTCGTTGGGGTCTTCGCTCAGTTCATAGTGGAATTCCTGAGGATCAACGTAGTCAAGGGGTTTACGCCCCTTGCGCCTGAATTCGTTCAATAGAACTTGGCGGGCAACATGGAATAGAAACGTTGAGAATTTCGCCCGCGCTTCGTAGCGTTCGGCTGCTCGATAGATTTTGATGAAAACGACTTGCGCTAAATCTTCTGATTCTGTGTACGAACTCAGTGAGCGGTAGAAAAAATTGATGAGAGGCTTCTTCCACTTGTCTATCAGTAGCCGAAGCGCATTCGAATCCCCGGCCGCCACTTCAAACATGAGCCGGATATCTTCATCTATAGGAATGGGAACAGGTTCAGACAATTCCAACCTCCTTACGGGCTTCGATTCGGTCTGCCAAGTGGAGAATAGACTCGCGGTTATTTCCATGATCCATAAATCCCCTGGCAGAAATGATAGTTACACTAAAAACAACTTATTTTCGCCTATCATATTGATGAATAAGGCCCTTACGAAAGCGGGATGTTTCAAACCTCAAAATTGGGAAGAACGTGTGAATTAAATGTGTGAAAATTTTAAAATCAGCGACTGTCAGCGACTTAGGTACTAATTGGGTATGTTAATAACTAAAATCCATTGACACAATATATAGGGGTTACCATAAATTCCCTCCACAACATATGGGGGATGGTTGGATTTGTCAGTCCAACCTAGCTCATTTCCTAATCAGTCTCTATCGAACGTTCATTATCCCCGGGGTTTGCATGCTTTCTGCCGATTCCGTGTGGTGAACTATTCTCTAATCTATACCCTGTTTCTACCTGCTTTAATGGACAAAATATTTACTATCGGAAATAAGACCTTTGTCTTGGACGAATCGAAAGCCGAAGCCGCATATGTTGCCAAAAAGATCATCAACGGCCGCGATACAATGACCTTCAACTTGCTGCCGCTTAAATATCAGTGGGCCTACGATCTGTATCGCAACATGAAGTCGAACCATTGGGAGCCTGAGGATATCCCAATGAACAAAGATATCGAGCAATGGAAATCTAAAGATTTTTTGAGCGATCCCGAGCGTTGGATCATCCGGATGTGCATGGGATATTTTTCAGCTGCCGAAGGTATAGTAGGGGACAATATTCTGCATGTAATCCGTGAGTGTGTGACCGCGCCTGAGCTCAAGCTGGTTCTTGGTCGGCATGCGCATGAAGAAAACATTCATGCTGACTCTCTTTTATATATGATAAGTTCTTTGGGAATCAATCCGCACGAATGCGAGGCCATGTTTGAGGACATCCCGACCATCGTGAAGAAGAATGAGTTTGTCACGAAAACCACCCGCTCGCTTCGTCGCGAACTGGATCTAACGCAAACTGCGAATAAGCAACTACTTGCAAAGAACATGTTTGTCTTCGGCCAATGTATGGAAGGAACTCAATTTTACGGACTCTTCGGGATGGTCCTTTCCCTATACCGTCAGAACAAGTTTCCCGGTATCGGGCAGATGTTTCGCTACACCTTGCGCGATGAATCGAACCACATAGAGCTTCTCCGCAATTTGTTCATGGATCTTATTTCGGAGAATCCCGATGTATGGACAGAAGACTTTCGTGACGAGTGTGTAGATCTTATGCGTGAAGCCGTGGCTTTGGAAAAAGAATTTATCAGCGATTGCCTCCCGTTGAATGCATTGGGCCTAAGCGCCGAAGACTTTATGCAGTATATCGACTATATTGCTGATCGTAGATTGGAAGGAGTAGGCCTGCCCCTCATCAACGCAGGTGTTACGAACCCCTTCCCATGGCTAGCCGAAATGATGGATATCCAGAAGGAACAAAATTTCTTCGAAGGCCGCGTGACTGAATACCAAAAAGCATCTGCCCTTGAACAGGTCGATGATGATGAACTCTAACTGCTAATACCGGAAACTCTCCCATTTTATGCTTAATCGCACATCTGTTCTTAAAGAAGACTTAGCGCTCAAGAAGATCGTTAAGGACAACTACCTTGAAAAATCGAAATTCAATTGGCGAGAAGTGCTCACCGACGATCGGCTTGTTCAGCCAGATCTGAAGGTCGAGTCTCAGGAAGGCACCGTGGATATCGACTTGGCCGATATCGCCGACATGGTGGGGAATGCCCTTACCAACCTCCTTGCATCCCGCGAAGACCAAGACGTGTTTAATAAAAAGAATCAGGATTTCGTAGCCAATATCACGCGTGAAGTCGCAAAGCATCTGTTGGATATTCCTCATGAGCCAGGGGCAGGAAATCTTATCACCCAACGCGCGCTCAATCTTGAGATCGAGAAAACCTTGGTTGACCACAACGCGCATGATGTTGCCAAAAGCTTGGTTATTAACCGCGCTAATCTCATACAAGTTCAGCAGCCGGCTTCAACGTGTAAGGTCATTCGCCGAAACAACCAGGTAGTTCCATGGAACGAAAACAAGGTGGAAATCGCGATCCGCAAAGCCTTCCTTTCTTTGGAAAAAGACTCTTCTCCTGCCATCGATATTGCTCAAGCCGTTTCATTACGAGTTAGAGATTCACGGAGGACATTCATACACATTGAAGATGTCCAGGATATCGCTCAAGAGGAGCTAATGAAAGCCGGTCACTACAAAATGGCTGAGGCCTACATACTGTATCGTGCCCAACGTTCGATGCTGCGCGAGCTAGAAGGCCAGCCCGTAGTAGAAGCGATCGATCCACAACAAAACTCCATGGTGGTGGTAAAACACCTCGATGGGAATACGTTCTTTTGGGATGGAGCGGATATGAAGGAACGCATCCGTTACGCCATGATCGGTCTTGAGATCGATATGGAAGAAGAGGAAATCGAAGCTGAACTACGTCGGTCCCTGTTCGATGAAATTTCACTAGCCGACCTCCAGAAGACCATTATTCTTAACGCCAAGTCGTTGATCGAGAAAGACGCCGATTTTGCCAAATTTGCCGGCCGCATACTTAGCACCTATATCTACGAAGAAGTCATTGGTTGGGATATCGTTAAGGACGGCATCCGTTCCTTAAAACGTTTTCATGCTGATTATTTCAAACACTACCTGAAACACGGTATTGAAATTAATAGACTTTCTCCCCGCTTGAAGGAATTCGATATCGACAGATTAGCTGAAGCTCTGGATCCCGCCGCGGATCTCGATTTCGATTACCTGGGGATTCAAACACTTTACGATCGTTACCTGATCGTTGATAAGACAGACAACAAGCACCGCCGCATGGAGACACCACAGGTCTTCTGGATGCGGGTAGCCATGGGACTGTTTGTCGACGAGAAGGAAAATAAAGAAGAAAAGGCAATTTCACTTTATACATTGTATAAAAGCCGCCGGTTCTGCTCATCCACTCCTACCTTGTTCAACTCTGGTACTCTACACTCCCAACTGTCATCCTGCTACCTGTACTGGGTTGACGATTCCATAGAAGGAATCATGCAACGTGGTATCGCCGAGAACGCCTACCTGTCCAAATGGGCGGGCGGTCTCGGTGGGAGTTGGACTGCGGTCCGGGGTACGGGCGGTTACATCAATGGCACGAATGGAGAAAGTCAGGGTATCATCCCGTTCCTTAAGCTTCACAACGACCAATTGGTTGCAGTGAATCAAGGAGGCAAGCGCCGCGGGTCCGGATGTGCTTATCTGGAAACTTGGCACAACGACATAATTGAGTTTCTTGAGTTGCGTCGTAATACAGGCGATGAGCGTCGCCGTACTCACGACATGAATACGTCGAATTGGATTCCAGATCTTTTCATGAAACGAATGGAATCTCGAGAAGACTGGACACTGTTCCGCTCGAACGAAGTACCAGACCTACATAATATGTATGGCAAGGCATTCGAGAACAAATACATCGAATATGAAGCCAAGGTTGAAACTGGAGAAATCTGGGGCGAAAAAGTACAGGCCATCGAACTTTGGAAGAAGATGTTAAAGATGATCTTTGAAACAGGTCATCCGTGGATCACATTTAAAGATCCCTGTAATATTCGCAGCCCCCAAGACCATGCAGGAGTAATTCACAGCTCCAATTTGTGCACAGAAATTACTTTGAACACCGGCGCCGATGAGACTGCTGTTTGTAATCTCGGATCTGTCATTCTCGACAACCACTTAGATGACGATGGCAACATCGACCACCGTAAGCTGCGCAACACGATTCGTACGGCGGTGAGAGCGCTTGATAACGTAATCGATATCAATTTCTATCCCACTGAGGCCGCCCGGAATTCTAACCAACGCCACCGACCAATCGGTTTGGGCATTATGGGACTCCAACATTCCCTGTTTAAGAAAGATATCCCTTTCGCGTCTGAAGCCGCCGTCGAGTTCAACGATGAGTTCATGGAAGCGATCGCTTATTACGCCTATGAGATGTCTAGTGACTTGGCCAAAGAAAGTGGATCCTACAGCAGCTTCAAGGGCTCCAAGTGGGACCGAGGCCTTCTCCCACAAGACACCTTGGATATGTTAGAGGATGAACGGGGAGAGCCTGTCGATGTTCCTCGGACAAGCCGTATGGATTGGGATTCGCTTCGAAAGAAAATTCAAACGCAAGGAATGCGGAACTCCAACGTCCTCGCAATTGCTCCGACAGCCACTATTTCAAACATCACTGGCACGTCGCCATGTATTGAGCCGTCTTACAAAAACATTTTTGTTAAGAGCAACCTTTCGGGTGATTTTATTGTGTTGAACGCGTACCTGGTTCGGGACCTAAAGAAGGAAGGATTGTGGGATCAGGAGATGCTGGATAACTTGAAGTACTTCGATGGAGAAATCAAAGACATCGACGGCATACCGGATTACCTGAAGGAAAAGTATACCACCGCTTTTGGAATCGATTACAAATGGTTCATCGCTGCGGCAGCACGTCGCCAGAAATGGATCGACCAATCGCAATCCGTTAATCTCTTCATGGCCAAACCAGACCTGAAAGCATTGTCTCACATGTATCGTGCGGCTTGGAAGCAAGGTTTGAAGACAACCTACTATCTGCGAACCCTGGGTGCCTCAAACATCGAAAAAGCGACTATCAAGTCGAAGAAAGAAATCCGAGGGGTTGTGGCACAGGATGAGGGCAAGGAATTTACCGAAGAAGAGAAGCAAGCCTGTAGCATCGAAGCCATGAGGAACGGCGAAGAATGCGAAGCCTGCCAATGATTTTGTTGTTAAAGCTGATTCCGATAGACTGATTATATTCTCAGGCGCGGTGTAAGAGACACCGACAGATAGCGGAGCAAACAAAAGCCCTGGACCAAGTGCTCGGATCAGATTATTGTATATTATTACGAATACATATGGATGGAGAATCATCATTATTGAAGAATAATGTAAATACTGAGGAAATTGCAAAACTGGTGGAACGATCCATAAACTAACTTTCTTTCCAACGACTGGGAGCAATGCCTTGAGCCTGACACTGCAAATTATCTGGTCGGTTGGGAACGTCGAAATCGATTGTCTTGGTATTGAGGCTTCGGAAAAAAGGTTGAATGTTTTCGGGCAAACTCGACACCTGATTGGGGTCGCGGTCTTCAACCGGGCCAATGGGTCCGGCCCAGGCCGGGCGGTAGGCAATAGCCAGCATGCGACGCGGGAGTTTACTGTGGTTTGGGTAATTGCCGTGAAATACTTTCTGGTTAATCACCACAGCAGATCCGGCCTTGCAGGTGACCATGAGTTCTTCGGGATGGCTCAGATAACGGTTGTAGGGATTGCCGTCGCGGTGCATGGACAGGTGGGACCGCGGAATAACCTTGAAGGGAGAACAACTCGGAGTCTGATCGTCCAGGTAGTAGAGGACCCGGGCGAGAATTGGGGCGCTGGCTTGAACACCGAAGATCCTGGAGCCGTAGGGTTGCGAGTCAGTGTGAATCGCGATGCCTGGATGCCCCGGATTGGCGTAAGTATAACTGCAGGATGTACAGATGAGATCGTCGCCGAAAAGGTCGCTTAAAAATCCACTCATGGTCGGGTGGGCAATCAGCTCTATAGCCATTGGAGAGTCGGTCCACTGCACGTCTGAGTACGAACTCTGGTTGGGGCTGTAATCAGCTGCCTTAGTTGGAAGTTGACTCAATTCTTCTTTGATTTTCTCTAATGTCGTTGGGTCCAACAAATTGGGCAGTACGACAAAACCTTCCAACTCAATGGAGCGGATTTGTTCTTCGCGTGTTAGACCTTTCCAATCGGTTGTATCGCGGTGGGCTTCAGCCAGGCTCTCTTTGCTGTTAGTGAAGGAGGTATCCATACCGAATGAATAGTTCCCACGGCTGTCATATGTCAAGATGGGAGATGTTTATTACGACCAATCAAACGTCCTCAGGTCCTAAGTCTTTCCCGCTCTTTCATCTCCCCTTAGGTACTTCCTCGAATGTGGGGAGTTCGACCAATTCTTTTGCTATTCGAGCAGGCATGGCATCCCAAAGATCTTCCGAAACGTAATGAATATCCCCGTAGTAAGTCTCTCCTGGAGTCAACTGCCCGCCTTCAATCCATGTGTTTAATTTGACCGAGTCCAGTTCTGGAAATAAAAGATCGTTAATCAACTGTCATGCGAAGCTGTATTGACTGGATGCCTGGATACGTTGAATGAGTATTTTCATGGGTTGTCGAAAGTCTTTTTACTGGTATCTGTGTCTATGGAGTCCCAGTTCGATTCACCTGCTTGTGCTGTGCGCGTGTCCAATTAGTGCGTGCAAAATTCACACGGCCGTAGCTACTAGCTTTTACGGTTAGAGTGAGTTGCGGTTTAAGCGTGTTGGGCATCTTGTGATTCATGGAGAAGCAGGTAACGAATATCAGTTGTAATTTTCTCGCAAGAATATTTTGGCTCGACCAATTCTAGCGAGTCAGCCTTTCGGTCAATCGAAGGGGGAGTTTCTATCCGCCTTCGAATCCATACTGTTCCAGCATTTCTATAACTGTGCCGTTGAGTGAAGGCTCGTTGGGAGTATTCTGAGCGGACTCTGCACAGCATTCGATGTAGCCTAAGAGTATCTTTAATACGGTTGCTTGACCCTGGGCGCTTTGCCAATCGTGGAAACATTCAATCGCCTCCAACCAGTCCGTCATTGAATACGTCGATCCGTCTACTCTTTCAAACAACTCCTGGGCATCTCCAGACTGTTTACCCAAGTAGTCTAAAATGATTCGGAGCTGATTCGGAGAACGTGAGGCTGTAGATAATCGTTCTATTTCATCCAGGCTGATTGAGTTTTTTTTCATTAAACTCCCTGCCTTCCCTATAGCAACAAGCCACAACGCTTCTGGTTGATTCAGCGCCTTTGATCTAGTTTTCGCTAGTTGTTTGATGGCATTCATAGTGGATATCAGCATAAGAAAGTGAAGATTTCAATTTGATGTGGTCATTTTAGCAACGCCTGTTTGCTTCAAATTAGGGTATATTTATTTATCGCACAGTCCGACTTTATTTCCATACCACCGTCATCCTAGATCATCCGTAGACCTCGGATCTCAATCAAATTTGGGCACCTAATCTTTCAAGCACTCTTCTTTACTATCCTGATCGCCGGTGCGTTCTGGATATTACGTACCGTTGACGAGGTTAGTTATGCGGGCCCCAATCAACCCGTTTATCTAGAGTCTACTAATCGCCAGGAGGTCACACCCGAATCTGTTGGGACCTCTCGTGAAAAGGCCCATTAGGCGTTTAATCGCTTTGCCGATGAATTGGTCGCTATCGACGTACTTTCGGGCGAAGAGAGAGAATCTTGAACAGCTGCTTCTTCTGGGTGAAGGGCATTGGGGCGAGGAAAACTGGGCACCTTCATTTTATGCGTTTGAACGTGTGATCAATGGACTCGGTCCGCTCATCGATGAAGGTGGAATGGGATCTGAAAAGGCTAACGGACTTGAAGCCCGTTACAGCGAGGTCTCCGAGTCTATCACCCATGAAATCGTTCTAGTGGAGGGTACCTATTTCGAAGCGATTGAAATCGCAAATTTTGGCTACAATGCGTTGGAAGAAAAGGACTGGATTACGGCGATTCAATCGATGCGAATCGTGGCCTTGAATTAATCCAGAGTGAACTGGCGAAGACAGAATTAGTGGAGGCGTTGGAAGACGAAATTGTGGTTGTAACTTCTGAGGAGTTTGGGGAACTCGAACCGACCTTAACCATTCCGGAAGACTTGTTACCTGAATTCGATACTAGTGAAGATCCTACCATCTCCCTGGCTGACCAGCACTATTCAAAACGAGAATTTAAAGAAAGTCTGTCCTTGTATATAGAGGCTTATTCGAAAGATCCCCTCGCTCCTGGGCTTAAAGATAGAATAAGTCGTAATCGTAATGCACTACGCGGCGAGGAAACCATTCGCCTCCTGGATAAAGCCAAAATTCTTTCCGAACTTGGTCAGTGGACTGGGGTGATTAAGACTTATCGGAAAATTCTCAATGTTGATCCTGTTCACAAAGATGCGCGCCGTGGTTGGGAGGACGCATTGATCAGTTTCGTAAAGCAAATGGAGATTAACCAATATAAGGAACTCCTCCGACACCACCTGAATGCCAGTCAGTTTTCTCACGCAAAAGGTGTATTGTCTGAATCAAAGAACATGTTTCAGGACCGTGAAAACTTCGATGAGGTATTTTTTATACTCGAACAAAATCTTAAGAATCAACAGGTCCCGGTGAAGATACTTTTAAAATCTGATGGGGAGACTTGGGTAAGTATTCCTGGGAAGCTCGCCCCTGAGCAGTTTTCCGAGAAGGAGATAACCATTTTCCCGGGGCACCTAACGATTGTCGGTTGGCGGAAAGGCTATGAGCATCATAGGGGTTCAACCACATTCGATTTTGCGACGGTGCCTGATTCAATCACCGTCAATTGTAATGCTCCACTTGTAGTAGAAAGTGAATACATTAATTATAACGGCCATGATCGTGTTTTGGCGGCCCTGCGAACGTTTGATCTGTCAGATCTTTTGATTAATGTAGACAGTTTTTCTAACTGGTTTCGAATGGGTGGAAGAATGGAAGGAGACCTTGTTGAGGCGTCTCAAATCGATGATTGGGAGCGAACCTTATTTTCAAAAGTGTATACGGCCCTTAGTCAGCAAACAGATCAGGAGTAAGAATCCATTCACTTTGATGCGAGGGCTCATTATATTGAAGTACCTAGCAATCTCTCTCGTCAAGAATCGATCGAATTAGGTCAGTACCTTTTCAGCAAGATTGAGTAGGTATACTGCCTGTTAGTAACCCAGGTTTGGGGACAACCACTTTTCCGTCTTCTCAACCGATTGATTTTTCCGGCCTGAGTAATCTTCGACTTGATCTTTTGTAATTTGACCGACGTTAAAGTACTTTGCCTGCGGGTGTGCAAAGAACAGACCTGATACGGACGATGGTGGGTTCATTGCAAAGTTCTCCGTCAATTGGATACCCGTGTTTGTTTCTGCATTGAGCAGCCGCCAAAGGCTTTCTTTCTCTGTGTGGTCCGGGGAGGATGGGTAGCCAGCCGCTGGGCGGATACCTCGATATTTTTCTTTTATGAGCTCTTCATTGCTCAATGCTTCTTCTTCGCCAAATCCCCATTGGTCGCGCACGTCCTTATGGAGTTTTTCTGTCAGGGCTTCAGCGAAACGGTCTCCCAATGCTTTTACCATAATAGCAGAGTAGTCGTCTCCTTTTCCCTCAAATCGTTTAGCAAAGGTCTCTACTTCGAAGCCTGCCGTAGTGGCAAATCCACCTATATGATCAGCTTTGCCACTGGATTTGGGTGCTATGAAATCTGACAAGCAAAAGTAGGTATCTCCATTTTCTTTTTTCTTCTGTTGTCTAATAAAGTGGAGTGTTTCTAACACTTCGGTTCTGGTATTGTCTGTATATATTTCTACGGAGTCACCTACTGCATTTGCTGGGAAGAGACCGTAAACGGTCCTGCAATGAAAGGCTTCTTCCTTTATGATTTCCTGCAAAAGATTTTGGGCGTCTTGGAATAGGGTAGTTGCTTCTTCTCCATATTTTTTGTGGCTCAATATCTTTGGATAAACACCCTTGAGTTCCCACGACCAAAAGAGAGGCGACCAGTCGATAAACGGTACGATATCTTCAAGTTTAACAAGTTTTTGTATTTGAATTTCCGGTACCGAAGGTTTCGGAATATCGATCTTGTCCCAGTCGGTTTGGATTGCTTTTGTTCTGGCTTCATCGAGGCCTATATATTCGATCGTCGATGCTCGATTTAAGAACTTCTTTCGAATAACCGCCTGGTCTTTTTTAAGGTTTTGAGCGTAACTATCTCGTCGTTCGGGATTGAGTAATTCAGTACAGGCTTCCACTACGAGCGAAGCGTCCAGCACATGATGAACGGCGCCAGAGTAGTGGGGAGCAATTTTAATGGCAGTATGTGCTTTGCTTGTGGTGGCACCACCAATAAGCAAGGGAACGTTTAATCCCAAGCGCTCCATTTCAGAAGCGTTGTGAATCATTTCATCCAGTGAAGGAGTGATGAGCCCGCTCATGCCAATTAAATTAGCACCGGCCTCTGCAGCCTTTTTCAAAATGGCATCACAGGAGACCATGACTCCAAGGTCTATGACCTCATAGTTATTACATGCAAGGACTACTGAAACGATATTCTTTCCAATGTCGTGAACATCACCTTTTACAGTTGCGATGATCATCTTGCCCTGCGCCTGCGTGTTGATACCTGCGTCTTTTTCCGCCTCCATGAAAGGAAGGAGGTGCGCCACGGCGGCTTTCATAACGCGGGCACTTTTTACCACCTGGGGTAAAAACATTTTGCCAGATCCGAACAAATCGCCGACGACCTTCATCCCGTCCATCAGAGGACCCTCAATGACATGAAGGGGGCGGTCATACACGAGCCGTGCCTCTTCCGTGTCTTTGATTATAAATTCTATTATTCCTTTTACTAAAGCATGAGAAAGCCGCTCTTGAACGGTGCCACTTCTCCACTCGAGAACCTCGACAGTCTTTTCCTTTCCCTGGTCTTTAACTTTCTCAGCGTAGTCGACTAAGCGTTCCGTCGCGTCATCACGTCTGTTTAAGATAACGTCTTCAACGTGTTCCAGCAGCTCCTTATCAATATCCTCATAAACAGCCAACATACCGGCATTGACGATTCCCATATCAAGTCCTGCTTTGATCCCGTGATAAAGAAAAACAGCGTTCATGGCTTCTCTCACCACATTGTTTCCACGAAATGAAAATGAAATATTGCTTATACCGCCGCTGATTCTTGCTCCTGGGCAAACTTCTTTGATTTCACGCGTAGCTTCAATGAAATCGATGCCGTAGGTATTGTGTTCCTCGATACCCGTCGCGACCGTCAGGACGTTCGGATCAAATATGATGTCTTGGGGATCGAAGTCTAACTGCTCGATCAATAAATCATAGGCCCGTTTACAGATGCGTACCTTGTCCTCCTTGGTTGCAGCCTGTCCTTCCTCATCAAACGCCATTAAAATAGCAGCCGCGCCATAACGCTGAATCGCTGCGGCATGTTTCAAGAATATCCCTTCCCCTTCTTTGAGGCTAATGGAATTGACTACCCCTTTTCCTTGCACACAGCACAGACCGGTCTCGATGACAGACCATTTTGAACTATCAATCATGATTGGCACGCGAACAATATCCGGCTCAGCCGCAATCAGATTCAAGAATCGCTTCATGCAAACTTCACTATCGAGTAGACCTTCATCAAAGTTTACATCAATCATGTTCGCACCGTTTTCCACTTGTTGGCGTGCGATATCCAAGGCTTTATCGAAGTCGTCGTTTTTGATCAACTTCCGGAATCTTGGAGATCCCATGACATTCGTCCGCTCTCCAACCATTATGAATGGAGCGTCCTTGCTTTCAATCGTTTGAGCTTCCAATCCGCTTAAACGAAGTGCAGGAGATGGTGCCGCTGGTTTGCGTGGCGAAAACATGGATACACGTTCAACTATTGCTTTTATATGTTCGGGCGTCGTGCCACAACACCCACCCACAATGTTCATGAATCCTCCAGTCGCAAAGTCTTCCAAAGACCCAGAGGTGATACCCGGAGTTTCGTCGTAACCAGTCTCGCTCAAAGGATTGGGCAATCCTGCGTTTGGATAACAGCTGGTATAGCACTCAGCGATGCGTGACAGCTCTTCCATGTAAGGTCGCATTTCTTTTGCACCCAGAGCGCAATTGATTCCAACACTTATCGGTTTCGCGTGGCGTACCGAATTCCAGAAAGCTTCCACTGTCTGTCCCGAAAGGGTGCGTCCCGAAGCATCTGTGATGGTAAAGCTAATCATTACCGGAATCCGCTCTGGTAACTCTTGTTGCAGCCGATCAATTGCAAAAAGCGCGGCTTTGATGTTTAAGGTATCGAATGAGGTTTCCGGTAGTAAAATATCTGCACCTCCATCGACCAAGCCTTTAGCTGCTTCGTAATAGGCTTCCACCAATTCTTCAAACGACACAGCTCGATATCCTGGGTCGTTTACATCGGGAGACATCGATGCAGTCCTGTTAGTCGGGCCTAGGGCACCTGCCACAAAGCAGATCCGGTCAGGATTTTCTGCCATCACCTCGTTAGCGACCTTTTTGGCCAGCTCGCCAGAAACTTTGTTCATTTCATAGGCGATGCTCTCCAAACCATAATCTGCTTGAGCAATCGAGGTAGAACTAAAGGTATTTGTCTCAACAATGTCCGCGCCAGCCTCGAAATATTGACGGTGAATATCCGCAATGATCTTGGGCTGCGTCAGGCTTAAGAGGTCATTATTTCCTTTCAGATCCAAGGGATGATCTTTGAACCGTTCGCCGCGAAATGCGTCCTCATCCAACTTGTGTCGCTGAATCATGGTCCCCATCGCTCCATCCAAATACACAATGCGATTTGCTAACAAATCGCGTAGTTGTTGGCTTTTTAGGGATTCTGGCTTGCTAGCTAGTGAAGTCGGAGACATAATGGTCTAAAAACAGATAACATATCAACGTATCATGATATTAAGATATGTAAAGCCTTCTCCGGAATGATTTATCGGTATTTTAACAGCTCTGTTTCTTTTGTCTGGAGAGTCATTAAATATTCTTTTAAGAGTTCAGTTCTCTTGATTATTGAGATTTAAGAACGAGGATAGACCAAATGATAGATGAAAATAGCAAAGTACAGGAATTGATTGAGCAAATTTATCGATCTGGACTGACGAATGAGATCGAGCTTCAAGCTAAAACCCCTCAAGGAATTAAAGGATGAACTTAAGGACCTGGAAGATAAGGGATATATCCGCCGAAAGCAGGCTGGAAAAAGTAAAGCGTTTGGAGACAGTATTCAACTAACGCAAAAAGGGTCGAATTCAGTTCGGTAATGATGAAGGTAGCTAACCATTGAACAATGGAAGCCGTTAAAGGATTCGAGAGTCTTCTCGGCTGCGATTGGAGTTGTGTTGCTTTTTTGGCAATTGGAATTTCGATCAGTTTTTTGGTGGCGCTTGCTGAGGTTATAGGCGGATTTATGGCACTCGATGCCAAGTATCCGTGGTCGAAGGTTCTGTTGAATCGCTGGTCTATGATGTTTTTTGCTTTCTACGGACTCTTTACTCTCTTGGTTGGCATTCTGGTTTTGGAGCAGCAGCTGATTACACCAAGCTACACCACAGGACTCATACTAGGTTTCTTGGGAATATCCGTTTTGAAAATCCAGATAACGCTTTTCAAACCTCTAACAGGTAGCGAGGGTTTGACCGCGAAGTTTGACCAGGTATTTGGAGGCATCCAACAGTTTTGTTTTGATGGCTTATTGCGATCCTTAGAGGTTAAGCGGCAGGATATTCGAGAACAAGCTGCACGACTGGGTGAAGCCGCACTGCTGGATAAGTTGAAGGATTTAATTCCCAATGAAATGGATACCGTTAATAAGTTGGTTGACGGAAATCGAGAGACTAATCCTGAAACCATACCCGCACTACTTGTTTCGTTAATTGAACGCCACAATCCGGATCAGTTGGAAATCCTCTTGATCGAGTTACCCAAACTGGGCCATGTAATTTGTTAGTCTGGAGGTTATTATTATGTGGTTAAGGTTGTAGAGGAAGTCAAGGTTCTGGCGGAAG
>Ga0209403_10001913_pt1 | contig 25856 bp, 22 predicted proteins | sample ArcticOcean_MG_C_8_FD_187440 | JGI IMG/M metagenome (GOLD analysis project Ga0209403, IMG submission 187440) | Marine microbial communities from western Arctic Ocean - ArcticOcean_MG_CB11_86 (SPAdes) (version 2) | ecosystem: Environmental > Aquatic > Marine > Oceanic | place: Arctic Ocean... | reverse complement strand
AAGCTGATCAATGGTTTATGATGTTAGTTCTTATATTTAGTTCTTTATTAAATATTGCATACTTATTACCTATCGTTGCAAAGGGTTTTTTTCTTCCTCAAGAAAATGATTTATATCAAAAATACTCTGAAAGTACGGTTTTAATTTGGCTGCCACCAGCTATTACGGCAATGTGTTGTATTATCTTATTTTTTACAGCTGGACATTTATTAGACTTTTTAGCCCCTATAGTTTTGCCTGAGTAGGGTAAAGTAAAGCTTTTAAAGCTCTCGACTATTAAGGATGTTATTAGCAGATTTAGTGTCTCAGAAATTGGCAAAACTTACAAAAAATATACTAAGAAATTTTCTCTTACACTTTTACTTACTTGGTTTTAGCTCTATAAAAATAGATTTAATTTCCTCTTCAGAACTAGATTAGTAACCTTTCTTGCGATCAACAAGGTACAAAAAGGAGTCTCCTCTCTCCCCTCTTAAAATATTTTTAGCGATAACATCACAGGAAGAACTTGCTCTAGTAACAGAGGCTATATGGGGTGTAACAGTAACTTTCTCATTCACCCAATATCGGTGATCTTTTGGTAAAGGCTCTATTTCAAATACATCTAGTGTTGCATGACTTACTTGCCCACTTTCTATTGCCCTTAGTAAAGCAGAATCATTAATCAGGTGACCTCTTCCAGGGTTTAGTATTATAGAACCATACGGCATTTTAGATAACATTCGTTCGTCTATCAAACCATTCGTTTCTTTTGTCAAAGGAAGCAACAAAATTAAAATCTCTGCTCGACTTAACGCTTCAATTAAACCGTCATTTCCGAAATAACACTTTATATTTTCAACATTATTTTTTTGGCTTCTACTCCAACCATGAACTTTAAAGTTTAAATCACTAAGTGTTTTAGCGCATGATAAACCCAACTCACCTAAACCAAGAATAGTAAGATTTCTATCACTTGCTAAAGGTGGATAAGTATTATTTCTCCAAACACCGTCTTGAACCTTTATATACTTATCAAGGTCAAGATGATGCCTTAATACATGGCCAGTTACCCATTCCACCATACCCTGTGTTAACCCGGTATCTACCATACGGCATAAAGGAACTTTTATAGTTGTATTTCCTGTAATATTCTCAACTCCAGCCCAAAGACTTAGAATAGCTTTAAGAGATTTAAATTTACTAAAATCTTCTAAACCTCCGCTCGGAGCATATATTATATAATTGGCATCAAGACAGTTAAGGTCAGTTGTTATTTCATATACAAGTTTTGTATCATCCATTGCTCGAGTTAACTCAGTTTTATATTTTTTCCAATCTTTCTGACTTGCAGAAAATAATATTTTTATCATTTACCTACCTCACTCTGTGAACATGGGCACTCTGCATTAAGCCAAATGCTCCCAAAAGAACTAACATAGAAGACCCACCATAACTAATTAAAGGTAGCGGCACACCCACTATCGGCGCAAAACCCATTACCATTGCCATATTAGGAGCAAAGTATAAGAAAAAAGTAAAAGCTATCCCCATAATAATTAAAGAGGAAAAACGATCTTTGTTTTTAAGTGCTGATACAATACAAAATAAGATAACCAAATTATACAAAGCCAAAACAGATAATCCACCTATAAATCCAAACTCTTCTGCAAGGGTCGTGAAGATAAAATCGGTATGTTTCTCAGGTAAAAAGTTTAACTGTGATTGAGTCCCCTGCATAAAACCTCTTCCATTTAATCCTCCAGAGCCAAGAGCAATTTTTGATTGACCTATATGGTAGCCTGCTCCCATAGGATCACTTGAAGGGTTTAAAAAGGTGTCTATTCTACGGTATTGATAATCTCTGAGTATAGCCAAACCTGTGCCTCGTGTATAAAATATAGCGACCACCCCTGCTGAAAGGCTCATTATAATTCCCAAAAAATAAGCCCAATGAACCCCAGCTAACAACATCAACCCTCCGCCACCGCATAAAACTAATAAAGCCGTTCCAAGGTCAGGTTGATTAAAAATCAAAAAGACAGGTATCAATATGATTATTAATGGAATTAAAACCCAAATTGGTTTTGAAACCTTAGTTATGTCTAACCAATCATAATATGCAGCAAGGAATAACACTGTAGTAATTTTTGTTAACTCTGAAGGTTGTAATCTTATAAACCCTAAGTCCAACCACCTTTGCGCTCCCATCCCAGTTGTGCCAAAAAAATCCACCCCAATAAGCAAGGCAATACTCGTAAAATAAATGAACCCAGAAACATTTTTCCAAAACCAAATTGGTGTCATCGCAATAAATAGTAACATACACATGCCAGCCACAAACCTCTTTAATTGAGGTTCTGCCCAAGGAGCTGTGGAGCCTCCAGCTACTGAGTAGAGCATTAAGAGTCCAACAAACGAAATTGCGGAAATTAATATAAGTACTGCCCAGTTCAAATGTAAAAACTTTACAATGCCATATGGAGTTCGCTTAATATTATGTTCAAGGTAACTCATTCGTAGTCTGACCTTAATGTTTTATCGGGATCTACTAATTGCATTTTTGTTAACATTGAATCAATACGAGAGCGTTGAGCTTCAGGATACGCAGATAATGGCGGTAATGAGCCGTATTGAGCAGCAAGCATTATATCACGTGCAATCGGTGCCGCCGATGCGGAGCCACTTCCTCCATGCTCTACAACTACCGACACTGAGTATTTAGGGTTTTTGAATGGAGCATATCCAACAAATAAAGCATGGTCTCTATACTTCCACGGCTTGTCTTCATTTTTTGATACTCCTCGTTTTCGTTCAGATTTAGAGATTTCGGTAACCTGGGATGTCCCAGTTTTACCAGCGAACTCTTTATCATGCTGCTCAACACGGCTACTATAGGCAGTCCCTCTTTTATCATTTACAACCGAGTACATACCACGCCTTACCTCTCTCATTGCAGCTGGATCAATATTAAGAGATTTAAAACTTTCTATAGGTAAAGACAGTCCAGAAAAAGATTTTATCAATCTAGGTTTAACAATACTATTAGTTGCCAAACGCGCTGTAATTACAGCCAACTGAAGTGGTGAGGTAAGTACATCACCTTGACCAATAGCTGTATTTAGGGTGTCTCCTATTTTCCATTCTTGACCTTTTTCTTTTTTTCTCCACTCTCTACTTGGCATTATACCACTTTCAACAAGTGGCAACGGGAGATCATATTTCTCTCCGACCCCTAATCGTCTTGCCATTGCAGCTATTTTAGTTATTCCAACACGTTGAGAGAGCTCGTAGTAGTAATGATCACAGGACTGTTTCAAACTATTATGCAAGTTCACTTTTCCATGACCACCACTTTTCCAACAATAAAACTTGCGACCAGAAATTTCAGTAAAACCTTTGCAATTTATTTCATCAGTTATAGAAATAACTCCTGCCTCTAAGGCAGCTAAAGAAACTATCATCTTAAAAGTTGATCCAGGTGGGTAACTACCTTGAACTGATTTATTCCATAAGGGGTTATAAGGATTTTTTAAAATAGAATTGTAATCAGAATGAGATATACCTCCTATAAACTTGTTTGGATCAAAAGCAGGCGTCGATCCAATTGCTAACAAATCCCCACTATTAACATCCATAAGAACTGCAGAAGCGCTTAACCCAGATAATCGCTTCTGCACAAAATGCTGTAATCTAGTATCGATAGTTAAATTAATATTAGCGCCCTTAATACTCTCCAATCTACTGAGTTCACGCATAATTCTACCGACTGAATTAACTTCAATTTTTTTATTTCCAGCTTTTCCCCGTAATTGCCTATCAAGCTTATTTTCCACACCCGTTTTTCCTACCTGAAACTTTGGGATTTCTAGTAATGGGTCTTTTTTTGAAATTTTTCCCTCTCGATAATCTCTATCCATTTTAACAATATCTTTTTCACCCACTGCCCCAACATAACCAACAATATGAGAATAATCAGTTGACCTAGGGTAAAAGCGGCTTAAACCTACTTCCGGGGTTACACCTGGAAGAGTTGGTGAATTTACAGCAACCTCACTTAACTGTTCCCAACTTAGGTTATCAGAAACAGTAATGGGAATAAGTGGACTTCGTTTTAAAATCTCAGACTTTAATTGATCTTTAAAAGATTTTGAGAATTTCAAAATCTTTTCCAAATTTAATAATACTTGATCAAGGTCTTTAATTTCATCTTTAACTAATATTACTTTAAAATTTTGCTTGTTCCCTGCCAACAAAATACCATTTCGATCAAATATTTCTCCTCTAGTAGGGGTAAGTAATCTAATATTTATTCGATTTTCTTCCGCCAACAATCTGAATTTACTGGATTCATTCACTTGAAGAAAATGCATTCTATAAGCCAAAGTACCTGAAAAAATTGCCATTGCACCACCAAGAATGAAAATTCTTCTATCATGACGACGCTTATTATATTCAGTATCTATTCCTGAGATATCCATTAAAGATTTTCCATAGACATACCCCGACCTACCGTCTCTGACCCTTCAAAATGCCGAACCTTTAGTATGCTATGTAACACAAAGATTACTATCGGGTATATTAAGAGAGTGAATGCAAGCTGCAACAAAATCATTCCCATCGGTGGACTTTCAATCTTAAAAATAAGTTCCATACCAATTTGTAAAAATGTTAGTAAAATCAAAACACTGTTAACGAGTACTAATTCTTGACCTAATTTTAACCGACCTTGAGATAAAGAACGCCATCTTAGAAATTCATAACCGATTAAAGATAAAGCAGGCCAAAGACCTAACGGCTTTAATAATACAATGTCTGAAATAATATGGACAAACAAAATTAAGATAACTGGTAAGTAACTTGGTTTGCGAATGAGCCAACCTACGGTAACTAAATATATTAAATTTGGCCAAAGAACTTCCTGATACACAATTCTCATCGGAAGTAATTGAAATGAAAGAATAATGAAACAAATCATCAAATATTTAACGTAATAAATCCAGGATTGTATATTTTGAAAATTAACCATTACCCTCTTTTTACTACCTTAAATATTTGATTCAATCTGTTACCGTATTTGTAATAACCTCACCCAGGATATCAGAAGGATCAACTGTGTGAGTTTTAATAACTTTTAAAAATTTAAGTCTCCCATAATTTGCAACTAATTTCACTCGCAACCTTTGATCAGCGTCTCTTATAACGTGCCCAACAAGCACGTCAGAGGGAAAAACGTTCCCATCTCCAGAAGTTACAACCCTATCACCGGAACGGATCATTTCTTTGTTTTCAACTATTTCAATTGGCGGTCTGAGAGAATTATCACCGACCAAAAGTGCCTTTTCCCCAGAAGGCTCAATCTTAACCGGTATCCGACTACTACTATCTATTAATAAAACAACTCTGCTTAATTTCTTCCCAACACCAAATATTCGTCCAACCAAACCGGAACTGTCGACTACCGCCCAGCCATCGTTAATACCATCAAAAGCTCCAATATTCAAAAGGAGCGATCGCCTAAATGATGAGCCACTATCAGAAAGGACTAGTCCAGTGATATATTTTAGGCTTGGATTAACCCTTACGTTGTTTAAATCTAATAGCTGAGAGTTTTCTTCTTCCAGACGTACTGCTGCTTCTCTCCAGTCTCGCATTTTTTGAAGCTTTAACCTTAACTCTCTGTTCTCTTTGACCAGAGTACTATAGGAGCCAATACCTTCTGAAATACTAGACAATCCTCTTAGAGGTCCTAAAACCCATTCAAAACTTGGCATTAGTATATCAAGTGCCGCCATGCGTACTCGTTCAGCACGTGAATTATCAATTTTCCATAATATAAAGCTAAAAAGTGAGAAAAATACTAGTGACGCAATAAAAATTAACCTTATTGTTCTTCCATATTCATCTTTTGGTTTTCTCTCATTCACTAGATACTTATTTCCACCAAAGTGTCCTGCTTAATGTAAAACATATTAACTATCATAATCAATTATATGTCGTAACTGCTTCTCATACTCCAGCGCCTTTCCTGTCCCTAATGCAACACAATTCCTACTATCATCTGCGACTGTGACTGCTAAACCTGTTTGTTCCCGTAAAGCCAAGTCTAACTCTCCAAGAAGTGCACCACCACCTGTGAGCATAATTCCCCGGTCAACAATATCAGCTGAAAGGTCTGGTGGAGTAGCCTCTAGTGCCAGCATAACAGCATCACAGATCTGTTGCACTGGCTCTGCTAATGCTTCAGCAACCTGAGCTTGGTTTATTTCTATTTCTTTAGGTACACCCGATAGTAAATCTCTACCACGAACCTGCATAGCAGCCCCTCTATTGTCGTCAGGTTTTCGTGCTGAGCCTATAGCTTCTTTAATTTTTTCAGCTGTAGCTACTCCAATAAGCATATTTTTATAGCGCCTGAGATAAGACATTAAAGCCTCATCCATTCTGTCCCCTCCAACCCTAACTGAGTTAGCATATACAATGTCACCCAATGAAAGCACGGCCACTTCAGTCGTCCCTCCACCAATATCGACAACCATCGACCCTGTCGGATCGATAATGGGCATACCAGCACCAATAGCTGCAGCTATTGGTTCCGAAATAAGTCCCGCTTTTCGGGCTCCTGCACCCAAAACAGATTGTCTAATAGCCCTCTTTTCAACTGGAGTTGCTCCTTGAGGTACGCAAACAATTATCTTTGGTTTAGTAAAAGTTGAGTGCTTATGAACTTTACGAATAAAATGCTTTATCATTGCTTCTGCAGAGTCAAAGTCAGCAATAACCCCATCTTTAAGAGGTCTAATAGCCTCAATGCTACCCGGTGTTCGCCCTAACATCAGCTTCGCTGCGTCTCCAACAGCTAGGATTTCTTTTGTACCATTTCTTATGTGATAAGCTACGACAGAAGGTTCGTCCAACACGATACCCTTACCTTTAACGTACACAAGCGTATTTGCTGTACCAAGGTCAATAGCCATATCTACCGAAAAAATATTAAAAAAGGAACCGATTGCCATCTATTAAACTTTCAAATGAAATTAAAGGGTATTAAAGAAAAATTAAGTAAAAAAATAAATCAAATCTTATTAAAGATATAATCTAATTTAGTGTTAATTTAAAAAATAGTCAATTTAGGAAACATCTTTGTACGATATATCAGCTATATCTAACCCAACCTTTTGTCGTCTAATTATAAGTCTATTGAGGGCATTTACATAGGCTTTTGTTGATGCGACCACTGTATCTGTATCTGCAGATTCCCCTGTTGAAATTTTCCCATTTTCTTCCATTCTAACAGAAACAATCGCCTGTGCATCTGTACCTTCTGTTACTGCATGCACTTGATAAAGCTGGAGCCGAGCAGTGTGTGAAATAATTGAATTCACAGCGTTAAAAGCTGCATCTACGGGTCCATCTCCAATTGCTGTTACTTGCTTTTCTTTACCATCCACAATTAATATCAACTCTGATGTACTAGGTCCCTCTGTTCCACAAAAAACTTTCAAGCTTTTAACCTGAATTCTATCAGATTGTTCTGATGAAGACTGGTCAATCATCAAAGCGATTAAATCATCATCAAAAATTTCCTTCTTACGATCAGCTAACGCCTTGAAGCGGAAAAATATATCTTTAAGTTTATTGTCTCCAATTTCATATCCAAGATCAGTTAATTTAGATCTAAGTGCCGCTCTTCCTGAGTGCTTTCCCAACACCAAGTTAGTGTCAGAAAGACCAACATCAGAGGGCCTCATTATCTCAAACGTCTTAGAGTTTTTTAACATGCCATCTTGATGTATTCCACTTTCATGTGCAAAAGCATTTTTTCCAACAATTGCTTTATTAAACTGAACAGGAAAACCAGATATCGTCGCAACTCGTCTAGAAATGTTCATCAGTTTTGTGGAATCTATCCTGGTCCGGTACGGAAGAATATCACTTCGCACTTTAGTTGCCATGACAACTTCTTCTAAAGCAGTATTTCCTGCTCGTTCTCCTAATCCATTTATAGTGCATTCAATTTGCCGTGCCCCCGCTTCAACTGCAGCCAACGAGTTTGCAGTTGCCATGCCTAGGTCATTGTGACAGTGCGTTGCGAATATAATACCATCAGCTCCTGGCACTTTATCTATAAGCATAGCAATTAAATTCGAACTTTCTTTAGGAGCTGTGTAACCCACTGTGTCTGGGATATTTATCGTAGTAGCACCTGCCTTTATAGCAATTTCGATCACACGACACAAATAATCCTGCTCAGTACGGGTGGCATCCATAGGAGACCACTGAACGTCATCACATAGATTTCTAGCATATGTCACAGTTTGGTTTATCTTTTCAGCCATTTCATCCATTGTAAGGTTTGGAATGGCTCTATGGAGTGGCGATGTGCCAATAAATGTGTGAATACGGGGCCGACGCGCTAGGCGCACAGCCTCCCAGCATCTATCGATATCACTAAAATTTGCACGAGCAAGGCCACAGATAGATGCTACTTTCGTTTTAGAAGCAATCGCCCTTACCGCTTCAAAATCTCCTTCGGAAGCAATCGGAAACCCTGCTTCTATTATATCAACTCCCATCTCATCCAATAAATCTGCTATCTCTAGTTTTTCAACATGACTCATTGTTGCCCCTGGAGATTGCTCTCCATCGCGTAACGTTGTATCAAAAATTAAAATGTCCGTTTGTTTACTCATACCTTTTCTCCCGCAAGTCTTATTCTTATTCTGACGCTATACACCTCTGAGCGGTCGCGCCCACAGGCACGCTCAGAGGGTGCTCAGCAGGAGCTCTGTTTCGTAGCATTTATAAATTGAGTAACTGGAAAACCATAACATAAGAAAATTATAAAGCTTATAATAAAAAAGAAAAGTGTATATTTTAGATATTCTAAGTATTTCATCAAAATATAAGATTAATTGTTAGCTGGTATAAGCCTTTTACTCGCACTAACGAGTTTTCCGTTAGCCCAAGATCCAATTGCAACCTCATTATTAGGGTACCTCATGGATCCAGTCCCAGATCGTTTTCCATCCTTAAACTTTCCTATGTATACAGCGCCCGAAACGTACTCCTCAACGCCTTGACCATTTGGCTGACCATTCAACCAATCACCTCTATAAGAATAACCAGAATTCTCATTTAAAATACCAAACCCATTACGTTGCCCAGATTGGAACATCCCTTGGTAAGTTGATTCATTAGAGTAACTAGAGAGTCCATGGCCGTGTCTCTTTCCTGAAAGCCATTCCCCTTTATAGCCTGTACCATCAGTTAAAATTAAGGACCCTTCGCCATTAGGCGATCCATCTTTCCATTCACCTTCATATGTTTTTTTATCTACAAAAACCATTTTGCCAATTCCTGTAATAACTCCATCATTCCAATCACCATTATAGGTTGTTCCGTCTGCATAAGTCATTTTTCCTTTGCCATTAAGACGATCTCCATCTAGCTGACCTTCATATAATGAACCATCTGGATAAGCCATTCTACCATAGCCACTCATCACATCATCCACCCAGTTTCCTTCATAAACAAAACCATCTACCTTACTAAGAATACCTTGCCCATTCTTTCTATCATTTTCAAAAAAACCAGTATAGACATCACCCGTATTATAGGTTAACTGACCCTTTCCCTGCCTCTGTCCACCTTTAAACTCCCCATAATATTTACTTCCACTTGAGAGTAGAAGTGTCCCTAAACCATTCCACTCACCTTTTTTCCAAGCTCCTTTATAAGTCAAAATTGTTGAATTTTTTGGAAATGTTAATGTCCCTTCTCCATGACAGTAGCCATCTACCATGTTTCCCTCATATTTGATGTTTCCCTCATATTTTGAGTCATCAGCGTAGGTTATAAATCCCTTTCCATTTTCTTTACCATTTAACCAGCTACCAAGGTAAATATATCCGTTTTTTGTGGTTAATTTACCATATCCGTGGTATTTTGAATCTTTGAAATTACCCTTATAAGCTGTGCCATCAGTTAAAATTAAGGATCCCTCTCCATTAGGAGATCCATCTTTCCATTCACCTTCATATATTTTTTTATCTAGAAAAACCATTTTGCCAATTCCTGAAGGTTTTCCCAAAGAAAATTCACCCTTATATATGGAGCCATCAGGTAAGTTAACTATTCCTTTTCCTTGAATTTTACCTTCCACCCACTCACCATTGTACTCATACCCATTAGGTAAGGAGTAAACTCCTACACCGTGATGTAATCCTTTTTTTAATGGGCCTGTGTAAATAGAGCCATCTGGATATTTTTTGATGATAGTGTCTTCAGCATTTGCTAAGTTTACTGTAGTTACGAAAATGATTAAGAAAAGTTTTAAAAGTTGATACAATGTGTTTCCGATTATATAGTAATTCTTGATTGTAACTTACGTTACCTGTCCACAACTGACAAGAGATTGCTCATAGTATTAACATCAAAAAAAATATAGGAATAAAAGAGTTTAATGGTAAAGATATTTTATGACAGATAGGTTTAGATTAACAATTTCACAGTTAAATCCTACTCTTGGTAATTTTAAAGAGAATTTTTCTAAAGCTGTAAGCTCATGGCAACGCGGCAAAGCTGAAAAAGCGAATCTTGTGGCTTTACCTGAAATGTTTATTACCGGGTATCAGACTCAGGATCTAGTCTTAAAGGAAGCCTTTGTAAGAGAAGCAGAACAAACAATAATCAAACTAGCTCAACATTGTTCTGATGGACCTCCCATAGCTATCGGACATCCTGTGTTAAGTGGCACAAATCTTTATAATGCATATTCTATTTTAGAAAACGGGCAGATAAAGATATCAATCTTTAAACAAATTCTTCCAAATAATAGTGTATTTGATGAGAAGCGGTTATTCAGTCCAGGAAAAGAAACTCGTCCTTATTCAATAGGCAATATAAGAATAGGTTCACCAATATGCGAAGATGCCTGGCATCCAGAAATTTCTGAAACACTAGTCGAAACAGGTGCAGAACTACTTTTGGTTCCAAACGGTTCACCATACTCTAGGACCAAACATGATCTAAGAGTTAACACTATGGTGTCGAGGGTAATCGAAACTGGCCTGCCACTTATTTACCTAAACACTGTTGGTGGACAAGATGATCAGGTCTTTGACGGGGGTTCTTTTGTTTTAAATCCCGGGGGAGAACTTGCTGTTCAGTTACCATTTTTTGAGGAATGCCATCAGACAGTAGAGTTCACCTTTCAAGAAAATAAGTGGGTAGCTAGGAAAAGTCTACTGGCATCTCAACCATCAGAGTTAGAAAAAGATTACCATGCGATGGTGGAAGGTCTGCGAGATTACACAAAAAAAAGTGGTTTCGAGAAAGTAGTCCTCGGAATGTCAGGTGGAATTGATTCAGCATTGGTTGCAACAATTGCAGCAGATGCTTTAGGGTCTGAAAATGTTAGATGTGTAATGTTACCATCAGAGTTTACGTCAAATACTTCACTAAAAGACGCAAAAGTAGTGGCTGAAAACCTCGGCACTAAGTTAGATGAGATATCGATCTCTGGGGCGTACAAAAAAATATTAAACGACTTAAAACCACTTTTTAAGGGTACTCAGCAAGATACGTCAGAAGAAAACATTCAATCAAGGCTTCGAGGTGTTTTTCTGATGGCGTTAAGTAATAAGTTTGGAGAGCTTTTACTTACAACTGGCAACAAATCAGAAGTTGCCGTTGGTTATTCAACTATTTACGGCGACATGGCTGGGGGATTTAATCCAATAAAAGACCTTTATAAAACCAGAGTTTTTGAGACATGTGAATGGCGCAATGCTAATCACAGATTGTGGATGCAAGCTCCAGAAAAAGTACTAATTCCCAAGAATATTATAGAAAAAGCTCCAACTGCTGAACTGCGTGACAACCAAAAAGATGAAGACAGTCTTCCTCCCTATGAGGTCCTAGATGCTATACTCGAAAACCTCATAGATCGTGACCTTTCTATACAAAATTGTGTAGAGCAGGGTTATGATAAAAAGTTAGTAGAAAAAATTGAAAATCTTATCTATCTAAGTGAGTATAAACGTTTTCAAGCGGCACCCGGAATAACTCTAACCGGAAGATCTTTCTGGTTAGACAGACGGTACCCAATTGTTAACCAGTGGCGAGATAGAAACTAACAAAAAAATAACTATTATAAATAATAAATTACCTCAGCTTTAAAGATTATATAGACAAATATTATATGATGTGTTTTTGGGTACTAAATTATAGGACTATAAAATGACTGTTACTCGTTTTGCACCGTCGCCTACTGGATTCTTACATGTAGGTAACTTAAGAACAGCACTAATTAACTTCTTAGTCGCTAAAAAGAACAATGGAGAATTCATTTTAAGGTTAGACGATACTGATCCAGTGAGATCAAAACCAATGTATGTAGATCAAATTAAAAGAGACCTCGAATGGTTAGGCTTGGAATGGGACAGAGTGGAGACCCAATCGTCTCGAATAGATAGGTATCATGAAGCCGCGTCAGATCTTAAAAAACAAGATAAGTTATATCAAGCTTTTGAAACACCCGTGGAGTTAGATCTAAAAAGGAAAAAGCAGTTAAGCATGGGTCTTCCACCAGTTTATGATCGATCTGCATTAAACCTTACGACTGAGGAGATACAAACTAGGGCAGATACACAAACTGGTTACTGGCGTTTTCTTTTAAACCTTTCTCGAACGGAATGGCGGGATGGAATTTTAAGTTTAATTTCTATCGATACAAAAAGTGTCTCTGATCCAGTCCTAATTCGAAAAGATGGACAATTTCTTTATACACTAGCTTCTGTAGTGGATGACATTGACATGAAAATAACTCACGTCGTTCGGGGAGCGGATCACGTTACGAACACAGCAACCCAAATTCAAATAATGGAGGCGCTAGGAAAAGTGGCTCCAAGTTTTTCGCATCACTCCCTACTTACAGGTCCAAATGGAGAAGCTCTTTCGAAAAGGTTGGGGACACTGGCTCTTAAGGATTTAAAATTGGCAGGGATTGAACCAATGGCAATCCTTAGCCATCTATCAAAAATAGGGACATCAAATATAATTGACCTGCACACCTCAATTTCAGAATTAATTCATGATTTTGATTTAACAAAATTTGGTTCTTCCCCTACAAAATTTGATGTAAAAGATTTAACCCCATTAACAGCAAAATATTTAAAAACCCTACCTTATGAAGATATAAAAAAAGACCTAGACTTTTTTGGAGTAGAAAAGGAGATCCAAAAAACCTTCTGGTTAATTGCAAGAGAAAATATAAACTGTAGATCAGATATAGAAAATTGGTGGAAAATTTGTTCTAAAGGCCCAATCCCAATAATTTCTGAAGATGATAAAGAGTTTGTAACTCTGGCAATTGAAATGTTACCGGTACAACCATTTGATGAAAACACGTGGTCAAGTTGGACAAAAGAAGTAAAAAATAAAACTGGTCGTTCAGGGAAAAATCTGTATCTACCTCTTCGAAAAGCTTTGACAGGAAGAGAGTATGGGCCAGACATGTCAACATTAATGCCACTTTTAAAAAGTATAAAGTAAACTTTAACGTATCTTAATCCATTCCCTAAATAATTTTTGTGATTCCAAACTATCCCAAGCTATAGTTCCCTCGACCCTACCAACTTCTCTACCTTGAGAATCAATCATTAATGTTGTTGGCAAAACTTTGATGTTAAACTGCCTTGAGAATAAACTTTTAGGGTCAAAAAATTGGTTCAAAAATGTTAAATTGTTTGTTTCAAAAAAATTATTAACTTTGTCCTTATCATTTCGTCCAGTGGCAACCGCAATTACATCAAAACTCTCGTCCTTTAAAAATGCCTTTAGGTTATCGAGGGCAGGCATTTCTTCAATACAAGGTGCGCACCAAAGTGCCCAGAAATTTAATAGAATGAATTTCCCTTTGAAATCAGAAACTGTTATTTCCTTATTTGTAATATTCTCGAAAGTAGCGAAATTAAGGGGCTTTGGCTCACTATGAAATCTAATTTTACCTAGATCGTTATTTGTTAACGCTAGCAAATTACTAACATTTGCATTAACGGTATTTGCACTGAACACAATGCAAGTATATAATAAAATTAATCTAACTTTGTTCATTTTAATTACCTCTAGAAAGAGCTTATGGCGAAATCAGAATCAAACACAATGTGGGGTGGACGTTTTGCCTCAGGCCAAGACACTTTGATGGAGTCAATAAATGCTTCTATCGGATTTGACCAAAGACTTTCCATTCAAGATATTCGGGGCTCAATTTCACACGCATCCATGTTGGGAGAGACAGGTATAATTACTAAAAGTGATGCAGAAACGATAATAGCGGGCCTTAAAAAAATTCAACTTGAAATTGAAACAGGAGAATTTAAATTCACTGTTAAGCTAGAAGATATTCATATGAATATAGAAGCTCGCTTAAAAGAGTTGATCGGTGATACGGCCGGCAGATTACACACGGCTAGATCAAGAAATGATCAGGTGATCACAGATACTAAATTATGGGTTCGCGAACAAATAGATGAACTGATGAAAACGATTAGATTACTACAACAACAACTAATTATTAACGCAGAAAGTAGAGTTGACTGGGTGATGCCCGGCTTTACTCACCTTCAGACGGCTCAACCAGTCACATGGGGTCATCACATGATGGCATATGTCGAAATGTTTGAAAGAGACTATTTAAGATTTTCTGGTGCAAGAGCTCGCTTGAATGAAAGTCCACTTGGCGCAGCGGCTCTTGCCGGGACCTCTTTTCCAATTGATCGACAGCATACATCTGACAGCCTTGGATTTGATCGACCGACAGCAAATTCATTAGATTCTGTATCAGATAGGGATTTCGCGTTGGAGTTTTTAAGTGTTGCCTCAATCTGTGCTATGCATCTATCCAGGTTTTGTGAGGAGATTATCATATGGTCCTCTTCACAATTTAGCTTCGTAGTCCTGTCAGATGAATTTTCAACCGGCTCTTCTATTATGCCTCAAAAGAAAAACCCTGACTCGGCAGAACTTATCAGAGCAAAAGTTGGAAGGATCTTTGGTTCCAATGTTGCATTAATGATGGTCATGAAAGGTTTACCTTTAGCGTTCAATAAAGATATGCAAGAAGATAAAGAACAACTTTTTGATGCATCAGACAGTCTATCAATTTCATTAAATGTTATGATAAAAATAATTGAAACCATGGAAGTAAATAGGAATGCTCTTGAAGAAGCAGCCTCAAGTGGTTTTTCAACTGCCACAGACTTAGCAGATTGGTTGGTTAGAGAATTAAACCTACCATTTCGGGAGGCTCATCATATCACCGGAGCAATAGTGAAAATTTGCGAGCTCAAGGGATGTAACTTGTCCACTTTAACGTTAGAAGACATGCAAAATATTGAACCTCGAATTACAAAAGGGGTATTCAATGTACTAAGTATTCAAAATTCAGTCTCTAGTAGGTCCAGTTTAGGTGGTACAGCTCCTGAACAGGTGATAAAACAAATTTTACGATGGAAAAAAATCTTACATGAAGAAACTATTTAATTTACTAATCTTATTAAGTGTAGTGTGCTGTGGCGTGGAAGGTGACCCGATTCCGCCAAAGCTTCCGAGTAATACAAGCGACATAACGCAATAAACGCTAAAATAATCTAAAGTAGCACTATAAAAAGAAAAACAGTTATTAAGAAAATAATCAAAAACTAGTAAAGCGGTTTAAACCATGGAAAAAATCCCAATGACACCCAAAGGTCACAAAGCTTTGGATACAGAACTAAGGTTATTAAAAAGTGTGGAGCGACCTGCTATAATAAAAGCAATTGCAGAGGCCAGAGAGCATGGTGACTTATCTGAGAACGCTGAATACCACTCTGCTAGAGAGAAACAAAGTTTTATTGAAGGCCGTATTAAAGAGCTCGAATCTTCCCTTGGCCTGGCAGAAGTAATTGATCCATCAACGTTATCTGGTTCTATTAATTTGGTGCCACCGTGATCCTACTGGATGAAGAGACTGAAAAAGAAACAACCTTTCAAATTGTTGGCAAAACTGAAGCCAATATAGAAAATGGTTTACTTAATATTCAGTCTCCTTTGGCGCGAGCGCTAATCGGTAAAGAAATTGGTGACAGTGTTGAAGTCAAAACACCTGGTGGAACGCGAGGTTATGAAATCCTTGATGTGAAGTATAGTTAGGACATAAGAAATGACCAAACAGCCTCCATTTAAGGGTAAGGTGTTTTCAAATGAAAAACCCATATTAGAGACTGTGAAAGTACGAATACCATATGCAAAGTTGTTTGTTATAATATGGGTTGTTATTCTTATTCCATTAATTTTCTACGGTTTCTTATCTAAATCTGATCAAAATCTAAATTTTTATTTGATTGTCATTCATTTTATTTTCTCTATTTCATTCTTGATCTTGATAAAATTTTCTTTTGAAAAAGAGATTTCCAAACTATATGAAGCTCAGGTTTATATACAAAAAAAGTTGACAAGTTTAGAGAATTTAAGCTCTCTCGGAAAACCTTCAATCGATACAAGTGCCACACATCAGGTAAAAAATATTATTAACAGTCAGTCCGAATTTCATTCTAGACTCTCTGATTTAGAAAATAAAATTTACCCACACCTGGCTTTAAGTTCTAAAATCGATGGAAGTAGTGATGTTAATGGAAAGTCAAACAGTAAAGACCGAATGCCTATCTCTGTTCAAGACCTCATCGGAGCATTAAATTTTCCAAAAGACGAGACGGATAGCGAAGGGTTTAGAAAGCTTCGAATAGCCTTGGCTGATTCTGAAAATGGAGATCTACTAAGAGCAAGTCAAGATGTTCAGACCCTCTTAAGTCAGGATGGTATTTATATGGATGACCTAATTGTCGAATGCACACAGCCTATGGTTTGGAGGAACTTTTCCAAAGGCCACCGAGGACCAACTGTCCAATCGCTTTGGGTAATTGAAGATAATGAAATTGTATTCTTGATATCTAAAAAACTAAATAATGACGAAATATTTAGAGATACAGTCAATCATTTTTTACGGCATTTTGATAGCTCTTTGAGCGAACTTTGCAAAAAAGCAAGTGATAGTGAACTACTACGGTTTTCAGATACACGTACAGCTAGAGCATTTAAACTCCTAGGAACGGCCACAGGGCGCTTTAACTAAAACTCTTCCAGCTATATTGGGAGACCAGTCTCTTTAAATACGTTTTTTAGAGAAAAGCTGGATTGAATTTGGGCAACTCCAGGTAAGCTGGCAAGAAATTTTCTATGAAGTCGTGCAAAATCGTCAGTATCCGTTGCTATAACTTTCAGAAGGTAATCCGCTGATCCAGCCATAAGATTACATTCTAACACATTAGGAATTTTTTTTACTTCCTTTTCAAATTTATCTAACACCTCATCCGCCTGAGCATTAAGGGTTATCTCAACAAAGACTGTGGTAGATAAATTAACCTTTATAGGGTCTAAGAGAGCCACATAGTCTTTAATAACTTTATTCATTTCCAAGCGAGAGACCCTACGATGGCAGGCAGAAGCTGATAGATTTATCTCTGTTGATAAATCAGAATTTGAGATGCGACCGCGTTTCTGAATAATCCTTAGGATTCGGAGATCAGTTGCGTCTAAGTTTATCATATTAGAATATCCTTTCATAATATTAACTATTTAAGTATTTTTATTCTAAATTGTATTCTTGAAATAGGCAAATTTTGTAAGTTATTTCTTTAGCTTTTTGTTATAGTTTCGGCGAACACTCCATTAAAGGAAGTAATTATGCTTATAGGCTGTCCAAAAGAAATTAAACCTCAAGAGTTTCGTGTAGGGTTAACACCTAACGCCGTTAAAGAAATCATTCTAAATGGTCACAAAGTTTTAATGGAAAAAGATGCCGGTGCTGGTTCCGGGTTTTCAGATCAACTCTACAAAGAAGCAGGTGCAAAAGTTGTTCAATCAGCAAAAGAAATATTTTCACAATCTGAGATGATTGTTAAGGTTAAAGAACCTCAAAGAATTGAAAGAAAAATGCTAAAGGAATCACAGTTACTTTTTACTTACCTACATTTAGCTCCAGACCCCGATCAAACACACGATTTACTAGAGTCAAAATGTACAGCCATAGCATATGAGACGGTTACAGATGATCACGGCGGCTTGCCATTACTAGCACCTATGTCAGAAGTAGCTGGCCGTTTAGCTCCTCAGGTCGGCGCATGGACTCTTCAAAAAGCCAATGGAGGTCGTGGCATTCTACTTGGTGGTGTGCCAGGTGTTGAGCCGGCTAAAGTTACAATAATTGGAGGTGGAGTTGTTGGAACAAATGCAGCAAAAGTTGCTCTTGGAATGGGTGCTGATGTCACTGTATTGGAAAGGTCAATTACAAGAATGCGTCAACTAGATGATATGTTTGGTGGCAATGTAAAAACTATTTTTGCAAATTCTGGAAATACTGCAGATCAATTAATAACTGCAGATTTATTAATTGGAGCGGTCCTGGTTCCTGGTGCCACTGCTCCAATGTTGGTCACAAGATCTCAACTTTCTTCTATGAAGCCTGGTGCTGCTATTGTCGATGTGGCTATCGACCAGGGTGGGTGTTTTGAAACATCTAAGGCCACTACTCATGAAAATCCAATATACAATGTTGATGGGATAATCCATTATTGCGTAGCAAATATGCCTGGAGCAGTAGCACGTACATCCACCATAGCACTTGGAAATGCGACAATGCCGTTCATACTTTCTCTTGCAAATAAAGGGTGGCGAAAAGCCTGTAAAGAAAATGAACACTTGTTAAATGGATTAAATGTGCACTTAGGAAATATAACCTATAAAGCCGTAGGAGAAGCTTTAGATTTGAAATTCATTTCTCCAGAATCTGCACTTAGCATATAATTCAGATTTAAAAAGTTTTTACTGTCAAAAAAAATTTATTATAGATTAGTCTTACTAACTTCTAAGTTCACCACCAGTTTTATCTCGTACCACCATAATTATTTTAGAAGAAATTTCATCAATTTTCTTATCAGTTAAAGTTTTGTCTTGTGGTTGCAAGCGGACAGAAATTGCCAATGATTTTTTTCCTTCTCCAAACTGTTGACTGGCCTTAACTCCTGAAAATTCATCAAAAACTGTAACACATTCAATCAAGGATTTATCAATACTTTCAACAGCCCCAACCACTAAAGTAGCCTCTACTCTATCATCTAAAATAAAAGAGAAATCTCTATCAACGGCCTGAAAGTCACTTGTTATGAGAGCATCTCTAGTCGCAGTATTAACTTTTCTTGTTGGAATATTTTCTATCAAAATAGTAAAAGCCAGAACTGAACCTTTCAATCCAAAGCTTTTAACAATCTTTGGGTGAACTTCACCAAATACCGCTAGCGTATTTTTAGGACCCAGAGATACCCTACCTGATCTTCCTGGATGCCAAACTTTAGGAGTATCGCGATATATTTTAGTTGTTTTAGGTGCAACTAAAGCTTGTAGAATAATTTCCATATCAGCCTTCGCATCAAAAACATCTACTGCCCTTCGGTCCCCATGAGGATCTCTAGGGCTAGTATTACCTACCAATAAACCTGTTGCAACTATCAACTGCTGACCCGGTTCTTTACCACTGAATATAGTCCCCACTTCAAATAAGCTTAAATCTAGAAACCCTCGAGCTTGGTTTCGTTGAGCAGCTTTCAATAAATTTGGTAACAAGTCTTGCCTCATATAACCCATATCAATTGAAATAGGGTTTTCTAAAGGGATTAAGTCATTACCCCCACAAAATTGAAGCGCACTATCTCTATCTATAAAGCTGTAAGAAACGCATTCATTATAACCAATGGATGCTAACGTCCGCCGAGCGGTACGCTCTCGCCTTTGTAATAAAGTTAGTACTGGCTTGGGTACGCCAATCTTAGTTCTCGCCAAAGGTTTTCCAACAAGATTTTGTAAAGAGGAAACTCTAACTATCTCCTCAACCAAATCAGCTTCACCTAATATATCAGGCCTCCAAGTTGGAGGAAATGCCCTCCCTTGATTTACCTCAAAACCTAATTCATCAAGAATCCTTAGTTGCTCCCCCTCAGGAACATCCATCCCAACTAAAGTATTTACTCTGTTTAAGTCTAACTTATAACTTCGAGCTTTACTCTCTACTTTACCAGCGGAAACTACTATTGAAGGTTCCCCACCACAAAGATCAACAATCATCTTTGACGCTAATTCAATTGCTTCGTTATTAAATCCAGGGTCGATCCCCCGCTCATTCCTATATCTAGCATCAGAATTAATCTTTAGAACTCTTCCAGTTTTAGCAATTTGAACATTGTTCCAGATGGCAGCCTCAAGAAAAACATTTTGTGTAGTATCAGTGCACCCTGAATTTAAACCACCCATTATACCAGCAACACTTACTATTTCTTTGTCATCGGAAATCACAACCATACCTTCAGACAAATAATACTTTTTTTCATCAAGGCCAATAAATTCAGTAGGTTCTGTTAATTTATGTACTCTCAAACTTCCACTTAACTTGTCAGCATCAAACACGTGCAAGGGTCGATTACTATCAAAGGTAAAAAAGTTAGTTATATCAACTAATATAGAAATTGGACGAAGCCCCAAAGCAATTAAGCGATCCTGAAGCCAAGCAGGACTTGGACCATTTCTTACTTTTCTAATCAGCCTCCCACTAAATATTTCACAACCATTTTTTTGAGTATCTTGATCAATAGAAACTTTTATCTGACTCTCAAATTTTCCTGCCAAAGTAACTTTATCTTGATCTTTTAAAATTCCTATACCTTTAGCAGCTAAATCTCGAGCTATACCCCTTATGCCTAGAGCATCCGGTCGATTTGGCGTGATTGCAATTTCAATAACAGCGTCCATTTTACTTGGATTATTTAATTTAACCCAATCTACAAACCTTTCACCAACCTGTCCTGAAGAAATTTCAATTATACCATCGTGCTCATCACTCATACCCATTTCTCGCTCGGAACACATCATTCCTGCACTTTCTACACCACGGATATTCCCAACTCCAATAGTAGTATCAATACCTGGGACATATGATCCAGGTTTTGCAACAACAACATTTATACCGGTTCTTGCGTTAACAGCACCGCAAATAATTTGCCTTTCACCCTCATCTGTTTGGACAAGACAAACTCGTAATCTATCGGCATTCGGATGCTGTTCAGTTTTTATAATTTTTCCAATAGTGAAGCTTTCCAAATGCGCGGCTGGATCTAAAATATCTTCTACCTCCAAGCCCAAATCGGTCAATGCATCTGCTATTTCAGAAACACTAGCTGTGGTATCTAAATGTTCCTTTAACCAGGAAAAGGTAAATTTCATTTTTGAGGTCCCTTAACATTTACTCTCAAAGAAAACCTATTTAGTGTTTTCTTCAATTTATTTACTCAAACCAGTAGAGAGGATTGGTTGATCCAGCGCAGCGAATCCGTAATGTTTTAACCATCTTAGGTCAGAATCAAAAAATGATCTAAGATCAGGGATTCCATATTTTAACATCGCTATTCTATCTATGCCCATACCAAAGGCAAAACCTTGCCATTTCTCAGGATCTATACCTCCCGCTTTAAGAACATTTGGGTGAACCATTCCAGAACCCAAAATCTCTAACCAATCATCACCCTCGCCGACTTTTAGTTGACCACCACTCCATGAACATCTGATATCCACTTCAGCTGATGGCTCGGTGAACGGAAAATGCGAAGCTCGAAACCTTAACTCCACTTCATCAACTTCAAAAAATGCTCTTACAAACTCTTCTAAAACCCATTTCAAATTTGCCATTGTAATATCTTTGTCAAGCGCTAAACCCTCCACCTGGTGAAACATTGGTGTATGTGTCTGGTCATAATCAGCCCGATAGACTCGTCCAGGGCAAATAACTTTTATAGGGGCGCCCGAGGCCTGCATAGTACGAATCTGTACTGGACTGGTATGCGTACGTAAAACATGTGGCGGTTCATTACTATTCTTTTGATGTTTCATATAAAATGTGTCCATCTCCCCTCGAGCAGGGTGATGACTAGGAATATTAAGGGCGTCAAAGTTGTACCAGTCACTTTCAATTTGAGGTCCCTCGGCAACTAGAAAACCCATATCTGCAAAAATTTCTGTTACTTCATCCGTAACCTGCGAAACTGGGTGAATTGTACCCTCACCTCTAACCCGACCAGGCAAAGTGACATCTAGCCATTCAGTCCGTAACCGCTCATCTAATGCAGTATCTTGAAATGCAGTTTTTTTCGCTATTAATGCTGAATTAATTTCATCTTTAAGAGAGTTAAGTAAGGGTCCATAAGTCATTTTCTGCTCAGGGTTCATTGAGCCCAATTCTCGCATCTTTAAACTTATCTCACCTTTTTTTCCTAGAAATCTTAATCTTAAGTTTTCCAATTCACCTTCGTCAGAAACTTCTGAGATATGCTTTAAGACGCCAGCTCGTAGGTTTTCTAAATCATCCATGCCTACACCCATTTCAAACTTCACTATATTAATTTTATTTATTTAAATTTTATATATATCGCCACCACCAATATTGGCAATTATATTAATACTATAATAGAACAATTTACTTTACCAGCACCAGAAATTTTTACATTTTGGAGTTGTAAAAAGAAATTAAAGTTTTTTAATTTAGGCTAATGCTGCTCTGGCTTGCTCTACAACAGAAGCGAATGCTTCTGGCTCCTGTGCCGCCAAATCAGCTAAAACTTTTCTATCCACCTCAATGCCAGCTTTAGTCAAACCGTTAATGAAACGAGAGTAAGTAAGCGTTTCATCAATAGCTCTACAACCAGCATTTATTCGCTGAATCCATAGAGCTCTAAAATTCCTTTTTCTAACTTTACGGTCTCTTGTAGCGTACTGGTTGGCTTTATCTACGGCCTGAGTGGCAGTCTTAAAAACATTTTTTCTTCGCCCATAATAGCCTTTTGCGGCCTTAATTACTTTTTTGTGGCGGGCGTGGGTAACTTTTCCTGATGTAACTCGTGACATTTAATAAATCTCCTTCAACGCGCGTATGGCATGTATTTTTTTACGATTTTCTCATCTGCTGGGCAGAGAAGAGTCGTACCACGAGCATTTCGGATAAATTTCCTGCTACGCTTTATCATACCATGTCGCTTTCCAGCCTGTCCGGCTTTAACTCTACCGGAAGCTGTCATGGAGAAGCGCTTTTTAGCGCCAGACTTCGTCTTCATCTTAGGCATTTCCATCTCCTAGGTTTGAGTGCTTTTGATTTGCCTCGGCATGCCAATTAAAGCCGGACATATCATTAAGACCCGCTTATTAAGCAAGATAACACCTCTTTGCAAGCCCTCTTCGGTGTTTATTACAATGTTAGTTTTGAAAAACCCAAAAGAAGTAACTACTCAGGCTCACTTGAGGAAATCAACTGCTCGTCACATGGCGCCACTCTTAAAATATTTGTTGATCCTGGAACATTAAAAGGTACTCCCGCTGTAACAACAATATAGTCTGTTTTTTCAGCAAATTTATATTTAATCGCTGCTCTAGAAGCATTAACAACAGCCATCTTAAATCTATCTAATTCCTCTGTCATGACAGAATGTGCTCCCCAAGTTAAGCACAAGCGCCGAGCGGTATTAATCAACGAGGTCATAGCAATTATGGGAACATGTGGCCTTTCTCTGGCAACAAGTAGGGCTGTAGTTCCAGACTGGCTAAAGCAACAAATTGCCTTAATCTCAGTAGTTTCAGAAATCTCTCTAGCTGCTGAAACAATGGCATCCGCAATACTTTGTTTATTTCCTTCCCTCTGCGCCCCTAGAATAACTCTGTGGTTAGGATCACCCTCAACTTCGATTGCAATACTATCCATAGTAGTAACTGCCTCTATAGGAAAATGTCCTGCAGCTGACTCAGCCGAGAGCATTACAGCATCTGCGCCCTCATATATTGCTGTTGCCACATCAGAAACCTCCGCCCGGGTTGGAATTGGAGCGTCAATCATTGACTCCAACATCTGCGTTGCAACAATAACTGGTTTTGCAAACTCACGACATTTGCGAATGAGCTGTTTTTGTATAGGGGGAATATTTTGAACAGGTAACTCAACTCCAAGATCTCCCCTAGCCACCATAATTCCATCCGAAACTTTCAAGATTGAATCAAAGTCTTTAACAGCTGCTGGTTTTTCTATTTTAGACATAACAGCCGCTCGGCCTTTAATTAACTCAATTGCTTCTTCTACATCTTCAGCTCTTTGCACAAAGCTTAATGCCAACCAATCTACTCCTAAATTGCAAACAAACTCGAGATCACCTTTGTCTTTAGAAGACAAAGCCTTCAACGGAAGTACAGTATCTGGAATATTAACACCTTTATTATTTGAAATGGTGCCACCAATTAAAACCTTACAGTTAAGGTAGTCTGCACCGCATTCAAGGACCTCTAACCTTATTTTACCATCGTTTATAAGAATTGAAGACCCAGGGTTTAACGCTGAATATATCTCTTTATGGCGTAACTGCACCCTTTTAACATCACCCTCCGCATCAGACATATCTAACCTAAATAAATCATTAGCTTTAAGTTCAGCTGTTCCACAAGAAAAACTACCAACACGCAGCTTGGGACCTTGCAAATCTGCTAAGATTGCAATTGGACGCTTAACGTCACTTTCAACCTTTCTGATTGTCTCATGCCATATTTTGACCTGATCATGGCTACCGTGGCTCATGTTTAATCTAAAAACGTCTGCCCCTGCCATATAGAGCCGTTTAATTGTATCGTAGTCCGATGAAGCCGGTCCTAGGGTAGCTACTACTTTTACACTTCTATGACGCCTCATAATATTTTTTTCCTATTTTGCTCTATACTACCCTATATTTTGTATGTGGTATATACTGTCAATAAGGATAACCTCTTGATCTATTATAATTTAATTAAAAAACTCTAATCATATGAAATATACACCCTTTAAATTAATAGGCGCAAATAGACCTAGCAATATAATTTGTATCTGTGATCATGCTTCTAATTTAGTTCCTAACTTTTGGAGTAAGAATGGACTTGGTATTAGAAAGTCAGAAATGGGGCGACATATAGCCTACGACTTGGGAGCAAAGCGTTTAACCAAAAAATTATCAAGACTCCTAAATGGGCCTGCCATTTTATCAAATTTTTCTAGACTAGTAATTGATCCTAATCGTGGTCAAAATGACCCAACCTTGATTATGAAATTATACGATGGAACTATCATCCCTGAGAACAAAGAGGTTAATGAAGTCGAAAAATTGCGCCGAGTTAATGAATACTACAAACCATATCACAACATTATACAGAACGTTATAAACTCCAGAAAACTTCCAATTATTATATCCATACATAGCTTTACGCCAAAATTAAAGAATGGTCACCAACGGCCTTGGGAAATTGGTGTCCTACATACTATAGATAGAAGATTATCTAGTGATTTACTTATAGAACTTAGAAAGGATAAATCCTTATGTATTGGCGACAATCTACCATATTCAGGTGACCTCCCAGGCGACACTTTGGATCAACATTGTATACCTTCCAATCACTTACATGCTCTGATAGAATTACGTAACGACCTTCTAGCGAATGAAATGCTAATAAACCATTGGGCTAATTACCTGGCATCGAAGATCTTAAAGGTAGTTAAACACTCAACCACAAAAAGGATATAAAATGGATAAAAAAACCGAAATCGAGGTTGAAGCAGCTGCGTTTAGAACGCTTCGAAAGCATTTGATGACTAGAAGTGACGTACAAAATATTGACATGATGAACTTAACTGGTTTTTGTAGGAACTGTCTGAGCAGGTGGTACCAAGAGGCTGC